>OGYQ01000164.1_pt1 | contig 88267 bp, 68 predicted proteins | sample 1576641 | NCBI WGS metagenome assembly OGYQ01 (sample SAMEA3541476, study PRJEB24748) | human gut metagenome | biome: human gut; feature: human-associated habitat; material: faeces | place: China | collected 2012 | reverse complement strand
AAAAATATTGACGGAACTGCCCTTGTTTTAGTGAGCAGGCATCCCGTAGTTCAGGTCGACTCGACGGCGCTCGAAGGCGTTGATTTTCCGAAGCTCAATGAAATTCTCGGGCTTGACGAGAAAAATCTGACGGCGATTGCTGCCGTGAGTCTCGGGTACCGCAGCCCGAAGGACGGCAATGCCCAGCGTCCGAAGTCCCGTCTGACCCGTGATGAGCTCTTCACGTCGCTTGACTAAGTCCAAACTCAGCGCGTAGGCGTAGAGTGCCTTTATGCGCAGGGAACTGCAAAAAGCCGGCGTCCGTTCAGTACGCCGGTTTTTTGATGTCTGAGATCACACCTCATAAGAGGGAGGATGCCATGAATTCGATGCTTGAATTGGTGAAGCACCGCTATACCGCGAAGCGCTATGACGTGAATAAACCCATTTCCGATGAGACGCTCAATGATCTTCTGGAAGTGCTCCGTTTGTCGCCATCATCGGTGAACATCCAGCCGTGGCATTTTTATGCCTTGAAGACGAAGGAAGCACTCCATGCCATTCGTCCGGCCGTCAAGGATTTCAATCTCGAGCGTACGGAGCATGCGCCCGTCATTATTGTTTTTGCCATCGAGAAGCACCTCGACGATGCATATGTCCATCGCTTGATGGCTCAGGAAGCCGCGGACGGGCGCTTTCGCGGACAGTTTGCTGATCCCGAGTTTGCAGCGAAACTCGAGGCTTTCCGCTGCGCAAGCGTCAAGGCCTATTGCTCCGGCGCGGACCGCGGTGAATGCTGGGCCGCCAACCAGTGCCATATTGCGCTCGGTTTCCTGCTCTTGGCAGCTGCCGGCATGGGCGTTGACGCCACGACATTGGGCGGCATGCATTTCGAGAAGGTTGACGAAATTCTCGGACTTGCCGCCAAGGGACAGAAATCGGTGATGGCCTGCGCGCTCGGCTATCGCAGCAGCGACGATTGGAATGCGGACGCTCCGAAATCCCGCTTCCCGCTCGATGCCGTAGCAACGATTCTTTAAAAAGCTGCCCGTCCTCTGCTGCCGCAGCTCAAAGACGCGGCAGCGTTCTCCTGCGGCATCCGATGGATCTCAGCGTCTTAGATTGACGTGTACTCGGCTAAAATGGCGTCGCCCGCACTCATACGATGGCCTTCTTTGAGGAATTTGGAATGAAGCGCTACGCTCTTCAATCGCTTTGCAGCTCCCGCTCCCTGATTTCGGTTTTCTGCGCTTTGTACGCATGGACCGCTGGCGGGGCTTTGGCCGCATCCGCGCCCGAAGATGAAGCTGTGTTGGAGGCGCGCGCAGCACAAGCCGAGAAGGTGCTCGCGGATCGATCGTTTTATGAACGCTGGAAAGAGCCTTCAGCGATCGATTCAGTGAAAACGGCTGCTCAGGTGAAGAGCGATGCTGAGGGCGTGCTCAAGCAAATTGAAGAGGCGCTGGCTGTCCAGCGCAGCTGGTGCGGCAAAAAGTTTTTTGTCAACAGCTGCATTGATGACGCTCGGCGCGCTTCATTTGACCGCGAACGCGAGGTCCGCGAGATCATTGTGGCGGCAGACGAAATCATCCGTCTCGACCGAGTGGAAAAGATGCGCGCAGAACAGGAAAAGAATGCGCTTGAACCTCGTCGGGAGCCCATGAAAATAGCGCCTAAGACGGTGAAAACCGATCCTCCGGAGCCTATGCACATTACGCCTAAGTCTGTGAAGGCACCCAGCCAGCCGATAGATATTGCGCCCAAGACCGTCAAAGAGCCTTCCGCTCCCGTGGAATGGGAAAAGAAAACGGTTAAAGACGCTTCGGTCCCTCACGGCATGAACGGGAAGACGGTTAAAGACGTCGCGGCGCCGACGCCGATTCCAGGCAGTGAAATGCCTCACGATGCGGCGTCTGAGCGAGCCGCTGCCGAAGCGGCCAACGAGGCCTACTACGCGCAAAAACAGCTCGAAGCTCAAAAGCGCATGGAAGAAGCCGCAGAGCTCGCAGCCAAGCGCAAAGCGGATCGTGAGGCCAAGCAGCAGCAGTTCGAAAGGAGCTTGGATGAGCGCGAAGCTGCGCAAAAGCGCTATGAGGCCAATCAGAAGGAACGCAAAAGCAACCTGATGCAGTATTTCTGACGCTTGTCCATGACCTCTCCAAGCCAAAAAAATCAATGGGCGGAGCTCTTTGACGCTGCTCGCCCGCTCGAAGAGCGCACCGCACTCGCTTTCTCGGCTGACGGCCCTCTGGCTCGCCGTCAGACCAACTTCACGCCTCGTGAGGGGCAGCTTGCGTTTGCACAGGCCGTGGCCGAAGCCATTCAAAATAAGGAAACGCTTCTGGCCGAAGCCGGCACCGGCACCGGCAAAAGTTTTGCGTATCTGGTGCCGGCGCTGCTTTCGGGTTCGACGGTCGTGATTTCGACCGCAGGCAAGCCGCTGCAGGATCAGCTTTTCAACAAAGACATACCGGCGCTTTCGGCCGCGCTCGGCGTCAATGTGCCGACAGCCGTCCTCAAAGGCCGAAGCAACTATGTCTGTCCTTATCGGCTTGAACGGACGGAATCCGAAGGCCTTCTGCCTGAGCGCGACAGCTACCGCAAGCTTCGGGAGATCAAGCGGTTTGCGGCGATTTCAGCCACGGGTGACCGCGCGGAGCTTCCGACGGTGCCCGAGGACGATCCGCTCTGGCCGCTGGTGACGAGTACGCGGGAAAATTGTTTAGGCAAAGAGCGGTGTGAACATTGGGAAAACTGCTTCGTGCGCGCCGCCCGCGAAAAAGCGCTCAAAAGCCAAATCGTTGTGGTGAATCACCATCTGTTTTTGAGTTCGCTTGCGCTCAAGCGCGAGGCGAATGGGCAGATTGACGGCATGCTGCCGGCCGCTGATCTCACGGTCATTGATGAGGCGCATCAGCTCCCGGGCATTGCGACGGACTTCTTCGGCACTACTTTTACCACCTGGCAGCTCGAGTCGATTGCCGACGAGGCGCGTGCGCTCGGACGCGGTCATGCCAATGACGGCGCGGATTGGGATGCGCTCTGCCATGCCGTTCAGAAAACAGCCCGCGATCTTGTCATTGCCGCCCGAGGCATCGGCATCGAGCCGGGCGACCGGCTCGCCGTCAAGACCATTGAGCGCTTCGAGGAGCTGACTGAGCCTTTTGGCAAAATGCTCGCAGCTTTCGGTCAGCTCATTCGAGCGATGAGAGCCAATAAAGACCGCAGCGACGATCTCGATGCACTTTGTGAATATGCCTGCGAAGTGGATCTGGAGATGGCGAAGTGGGAAACGCTTTTTAAGCGCTTCGCGCACTCGGAGGGAAAAGCCGAAGATGCTTCTGAAGAAGCGGCTGACATTCCTCTGGAAGGCTTTAAAGGCTTTGAAGATACGTTAGTAAGCACTGACTCTCAGGGTGATGCAGACGCAGCGCAAGGGGGAACCCAACGCGCCTTCCGATTCCAGAAAGACGCCGTGCAGTGGATTTCCGCAGCGCCTTCGAGCCTGCGGTTCAACAATACGCCGCTCAAGTTTGCCGATGAATTCCGGCAGATGCGGGAAGCCGAAGGCGGTGCGTGGGTGTTCACTTCGGCCACTTTGTCGACTGCAGGAGACTTCACGCACTTTGCGATTGAGACAGGGATTCCGGAGGCCAAAGCCGGGACGTGGGAAAGTCCTTTTAACTATTGGGAGCAGGGCTGCTTTTACCTGCCGCAGCTGCCGCCGCCCACCAATACCATTGAGCATGCCGGACGGGTGGTCGATGCGGCCTGGCCGCTGGTCTGCGCGGCCAAGGGCCGAACATTTTTTCTCTGTACTTCACTTGCGGCCGTCAGCAAAGCGGCCGAGGAGCTCAGGGCGCTGCTCGACCATGCAGGGAACCCATATCCGCTTTTCGTGCAGGGTGACATGCCCAAAGCGGCGCTCATTGACGCCTTCCGCGAGCACGGCAACGCCATTCTGGTGGGCTCCATGAGTTTCTGGGAGGGAGTGGATGTGCAGGGAGAGGCATTGTCGCTGGTGGTGATTGACAAGCTCCCCTTCGCGCCGCCCGATGCCCCGGTCTATGCCGCCCGATCCGATGCGCTTCGTGAACAAGGCAAAAGTCCTTTTGCCCTGATGGCGCTGCCCGAAGCGGTAACCGCGCTTAAGCAGGGCTCTGGGCGGCTGATCCGCTCGGAAACGGACCGCGGCGTCTTTATGCTCTGCGACTCTCGAGTGGCGGACAAAGCCTATGGACGGACGATTCTCAAGAGTCTGCCGGATTTTTTCCGTACGCGCAGTCTGGAAAAGGCGCTGGAATTCTTCCGCAGTCCGCAGGCGTGGCATAAGACGATCTATCGTCAATAGCTGCTGACGGCGGCGGAGCGCGGCGCTCGGCCCGCAAGTCCGCCTTAGGAAAGGTCAGGCTGCGGAGAGCGTTTTTTTGCAGGAAAACGCCGCAACGAGCTCAAGATGCATGGCGCCGGGGAAGAGGTCTACGGGAGAGATGCTTTCGAGCGTGAGTCCTGCGGCAGCAAGTTCCTTGGCGTCACGCGCAAAGCTCTTGGGGTTGCAGGATACGTAAGCGAGCCGCTTGGGGCCGTTTGGAAGCGAAAAAAGGTCTGCAAGCGCTTTTGCGGCTCCGCCGGCCATGCCTTGATAAGCAGGGTCGACGATGATCTTCGTGGGTTTGAAGCCCTCGGGAAAGCCCTCTTTGAGGGCCGCCGAGAGGAAGGTTTCTGTCGGCTCAGCCGCAAATGCCGCCTGCGGGATACTGTTGCGCGCTGCATTTTCGCGGGCGCAGATAATAGAGGCCTCTACGCGTTCAACGCCGAGCGCTCGGCCGTGCGGCCCCGCGCGTCTTGCGGCAGCGAGCGTAATGGTGCCGACGCCGCAGTAAAGGTCGAGAATCTGATCCCCAGGCTGTACGTCCGCAGCGTCAAGCGCTTTTTCATAGAGCACCGGCGTCTGCGGCGTATTGACCTGCAGAAAAGTCTGCGGTCCCAAGGTGAAGGCGAGATCCATCAGCTCGGCTTCAATGCTCGAGCGCCCCGCCCAGACAACCAGCGCGTCCGGCGCAAAGCTCAGTACAGCGCTCCCAGGGGTGGGGTGGACATTGATGAGGAGCGATTGAAGCTTGCAGGGGGCGAGTGCCGCGATGAGCTTCTCTTTAGCGGCGAGCAGATCGGCCGTCAGCGCTCGAACCACGAGTACTGCCATCCGCTCGCCGTTGCCCGGCGCTTCACGAAGAAGGAGGCTGCGAAGCACCCCAGTGCCGTTGGATACTGCGGCTTCAGGAGCAGGCGTAAGTGCCGGTTCGCTAAGAAACGGCGCAAGTGTTCGAGCCGCTTCTTCCATCCAGACGGGCGTTTGCGGACAGTCTTCTGCCGGGACAAGTATTTGGCTGCGTGCAGCGTAGTAGCCAAAACGACCGATGCCGTCGATGACGCTCGGATAAAGCACAGCTTTGTTGCGAAAATGCTGAGCAAACGCTTCGGGCTGCCCCGAAGGCGGCTGAATCAATCCTTCTCGCCAGAGTCCGGCCTGGCGGAGCGGCTCTTCAATGAGCAGTTTGGTTTTGAGAGCAAGCTCTGCGGAATACTTCAGGCTCCCCAAAGGACAGCCGCCGCAGACGGGCTGGCCGTTAAGCGACGCAGCATGCGGGCAGCGGGAAGGATCCGCGTCGGGCGAAGGAGCGCTTTCTCGCCATTCCACGGCGAGTCCCCAATGGCCGCCGGGTTTGGGCGGGTTCCAGAAAAGATCGCCTCGCGCACCGGGAAGTGCGCCGGGCACGAGAATTTCCGGGACATCTTTGCTCTTGGAGTTGTCGCTCAATCGCGCGATGCCGGCTCCCGAAGGGTGGATGCCGGTAATGAGCACATCGGTGAGTACTTCAGGACGCTCAGCGGTCGCCCCCGGCGCATGACGGCGGCCCATCAGCGGGCGGCCCAAAGGCGCAGCGCGTACATGACGACTTCTGCCGCAATGACGATGCCGACGAGTACCCCAGAGCGTCTGAAGAGCGCTCGGGAGGCTTCAAGCTGAAATTTGCCGCGCGCTTCAAAGTGAAGACGCTCAGACATGCGCTTCACCGTGCGCCAGACCAGTCCAAGCGCAGCAAAGCCAAAGAGCGCTGCGAGGAGCACCACCGTACAGAGGTTATAGAGTGCGCCGGCCCAGTATGGGTCTGCTCCCTGCAGCCAGGCGCCGACGACGGCTACTGCAGCCATCAAGGCAAGAGCGCCCAGCCACAAAGATTTGTGCGCAGTCCATTCGCGCTGGAGCAGTTCCCTCACGGCGTCACTCGCATCGGGCACTGTTTGTTTGGGTTCAGGCGCAGCGTCCGCAGCCGGCGGCTCAGCCGCTGCGGACGTCTGTGAAGATGGAGTCGGGTGAGAAGTGGTCATTCGCCGTTCATTAAAGAAAGTATTTTTCGACGATTACAATATACCGCCCAGCGCCACGATCGCCACGAAGACCGGTGCAAGGACACCGATGAGCAGGCGCGCAGCTTTGAGCGAAGTGTCCGAAAGCGGCTTCACGGACTGCAGTTCGCGGCTCGTGACCGGCCAGGCGACCCAAGCGGCGGCAATAGCAATGCCGAAAGTCGACAGCGGCATGCCGATGTTGGAGGTGACGTAGTCGAGGATGTCGAAAATGTTCTTGCCGAAGAGCTTGACGTCACTCCAGGGACCGAACGACATGTTGGCGGCAAAGCCCACGATGGCGCAGCCCGCGAGCGTGAGCAGAATCGCGTTCTTGCGCGAAATATTGGCCTCCTGAGTAAGGAGAGCCGTGCAGGCTTCGAGCATGGATACGGAACTCGTCAAGGCGGCAACCGTCAGACAGGCGTAGAAGGCTGCGGCAAAGCCTTGCCCCAGAGGCATCTGAGAAAAGACCGCGGGCATCGTTACAAAGGTGAGGCCGGGGCCGGCGGTCGGATCCAGATGAAAGGCAAAGACTGCCGGCATCACCATCAGACCGCCCAAGATGGACGAAAGAATGGCCAGGAAGGCAACCCAGCCCACGGAGGACGGCAGATCAGCCTTCGGGTTGAGGTAGGACCCGTAGGTGATCATGGTGCCGGCGCCGAGCGAGAGCGAAAAGAAGCAAAAGCCCATTGCATTAAAGAGCGCTGTGCCGTTGAAGTCTTCCCAGCGCGGAGTGAAGAGAAATTCCACTCCGGCCCACCCGCCCGGCAGCGTCACACCGCGGATGATGAGGATCACCATCAGGATGAATAGAAGCGGCATCAGAATCTTGGCGATCTTTTCAATGCCCTGCTGTACGCCGTTCATGACAACGTAGGCTGTCAGGCAGAGAAAAAGCAGCAGATAGCCGTAGGAGGAGACCATGTCGGAAACGAAGCTGCCGAAATTGGCGTTCAAAACTTTGGCGTCAGTGGTCAGACCGATGCCCAGCATGGCATCCCAAAGATATTTGATGCACCAGCCGCCTACCACGGAATAAAACGAGAGGATGAGGAACACCGTAAAGACGCCGATGCCGCCGAAGATCCCCCAAGGTTTGCCGGCAGCCCGATTAAGGCTGCCCACCGCACCGCGGCGGCCGGCTCGGCCCATTGCGAATTCTGCGAGAAGGAGCGCCACGCCCACCGTCAGCGTGAAGAAGATGTAGGGGAGCATGAAGACACTCCCGCCGTTCGTACCGGCCATGTAGGGGAACTTCCAAATGGCGCCGAGACCGACTGCGGAGCCTGCGGAAGCCAGAATGAAGCCGAGGCGCGTGCCCCAGGTTGCTGGCGTATGGGTGGACATGGAGAAGCAATTCCTAGTTGTTTTAAGGCTTGTCAGAGGCACAAGCGTTCTCACGCACCGAGGTTCTCTGCCGTTAGGCGGATCTGCGTGAGCGTGCTTATGTTAAAAGAGTCCGGCGCCTTTGGCGGCGACAATGAGGATGAGAATGGGGGCTGCGCACCCCGCAAGGATCCTGAAGGCTTTGAGACCTGCCGCAGACCATTTGGCGTTCATTTCGAGCTGCTTGCGGATGGTCGGCCAAGCTACCCAGGCGGCCACCAGACCGATGCCGACACAGCCGATCGGCATGCCGATATTGGATGTGGCGTAGTCGAGCAGATCAAAAAGCGTGCGCCCAAAGAGCTTCCAGTCTGAAAGCGGCCCGAAGGAGAGCGCGCAGAAGACGCCGATGATGCCGAGCACCGTCGAAACGGTGAGCACGGCGGTGCGACGCGTAAATCCCCAGCGGTCGACGCAGTGCTGCGAAACCATTTCCAGAATGGAGATGGCCGATGTGAGCGCTGCTACAAAAAGGCAGCCGTAAAACGCCACGGCGAAAAGTCCGCCCATCGGCAGGTGACTGAAGACGGCAGGCATGGTGGCAAACGTCAGTCCCGGACCGGCATCCGGCGTCAGACCAAAGGCAAAAACGGCCGGCATGATCATCAGGCCGCCGAGAATAGAGGACATCACGGCGAGCACTACAATCCAGGCGGTGGAGGTGCCGACGTTCACTTTGTCGGACAAGTAGCTGCCGTAGTTCATCATCGATCCGGATCCCACTGAAAGTGAGAAGAAGGCAAAGCCCATGGCATTGAGGAGCGCTTCACCCGTAAAAGCCTCCGGGTCAGGCATGAAAAGAAACTTCACGCCCTCAATGGCCCCGGGAAGCATTAATCCGCGCACGATCAGGATGAGCATCAAAATGAAGAGGAGCGGCATGAGAATCTTGCCGACTCGTTCAATGCCGCGTTCGACGCCGCAAAGCACAACGCCTGCGGTCGTGGTGAGAAAGATGACATGCCCCATGACGGACTGTACGGGATCGGCTGCAAAGGCCTCAAAGGCGCTGCGCATTGCGGCCGGATCGTCCGTGATGCCGCGGCCCATGATGGATTCGATGAAGTAATGCGTGCACCAGCCGCCCACGACGGAATAAAAAGCCAGCACCAATGCGCCGGTGGCTACTGAAATAAAGCCGATCACTGACCAAGCGCGCCCGCCCAGCTTTAAGTAGGCCGTTCCGGCGCCGCCTCGTGCGGCACGGCCCATGCTCATTTCTGCAATGAGGAGCGCAAGACCGATCGTGAGCGAAAAAGCAATCGTCGGCAGCATGAAGATCGAGCCGCCGTTCGTGCCCGCCATATAAGGGAATTTCCAGATGGCGCCAAGCCCCACGGCAGAGCCTGCTGAGGCGAGGATGAAGCCTAATCGCGAGGTCCAGGCGGAGCGTGAGGATGTCTGAGGCATGAGAATAATCTGCGGGAAAAATAAAAAACGGGAGCGGTGATGAGCCGCTCCGCGCCTATCCATCATTGATCTGGCGCACGGTCTGCAAAAGCAGACAATCTGCTTGCAGGCCGTACGCAGAAGTTTGATTTTAGATGAGTCCCGAGATAAGAACCACGAGAACGAGGATAGGGGAGAACACTCGAAGCATGAGTTTCAGCAGCCACTGCCACTTTTCCGGCGCCGTATTCTTGACGCGGTCCCAGCAGGTGTAGCCCGCCAGATAGAGGATCACCAAGCCGCCAAGGGGCAGCGACAGATTGCTCGTAAAGAAATCAAAGACGTCAAAGAAGGTACGGCCGTTGAACATCTTTACGTCGCTCAGCAGGCCAAACGAGAGGCAGGGCAGAATGCCCACGACGGCGAGAGCAATGGTGGAGAGCACAGCAGCCTTCGGCCGCGACATCTTTTGTTCGTCAACGAGGTAGGAGACGAGAATTTCAATCATCGACACTGACGACGTAATGGCCGCGACTGCAAGGCAGAGATAGAACATCACGGCAAAGAGCTGTCCCATCGGCATTTGCGCGAAGACCGCAGGCATGGTGATGAAGGTGAGGCCCGGACCGGCAGTCGGATCCAGCCCAAAGGCAAAGACCGACGGCATGATCATGAGGCCGCCCATGATGGAGGCGATCACGGAAAGGAAAGCAATCCAGGAGCAGGAGCGGAGCACGTTGGTCTTGTCATCCAAGTAGCTGCCGTACGTCATCATGCAGCCGCAGCCCACGCAGAGCGAGAAGAATGTGAAGCCCATGGCCTGCAGGAGCGCGGAGAAGGTGAAGGCCTGCGGGTCAAACTTGAAAAGGAACTCCACGCCGGCCCATGCCCCGGGAAGCATGAGACCGCGGATGATGATGGCGAGCATCATGAAGAAAAGGAGCGGCATCAGGATCTTGCTCACGCGCTCAATGCCCTTTGTGACGTCAAAGGCAACAATCAGACCGTTGAGGAGTAAAAAGAGCCACTGAAAGCCGAGTGCCAACACAGGGTTGGCAGTGAATTCGCCAAAGTGAGCTCCGAGCTGCGACTGGTCGGTGATCAGGCCCTGTCCCACCAGTGCTTCGCAGAAGTACGACAAAGTCCAGCCGCCGATGGCGGAATAGAAGGAGAGCACCAGAAAACCGGTCAGAACGCCCAGATACCCTGCCGGCAGAAAGGCGGGTCCGGCTAAGCGCCGGTAGGTTGTGACGATGCCGCCCTTGCCGAGACGTCCGAGAACGACTTCAGCGATAAGGAGTGCAAGTCCGACGGTGAAGGTGAGCAGAATGAAGGGCAGGACAAAGACGCTGCCGCCGTTCGTGCCTGCCATATAGGGGAACTTCCAAATGGCGCCGAGACCGACGGCGGCGCCCGCAGAAGCGAGAACGAAGCCGATTCGGCTCGTCCAGGTGATGCGTTCTTGAGCCATGATGTTCTTTGGATGGTTATTTGAATTGCATAGACAGAATCAAGGCGTTCCGAGGCGGAGCCGGCCTGATGATGGTCTCATGCGTGTAGGCAATATTAGGCGACTTTATGCTCAGGGAACCTGAACCCATTGGCGCTTTAGTCTTAGAGAAAGAGTTGTCGGGACAATGGTTGAGAAACTTTCTCTGCTTGAAAGGATTGCCGGCAGTCCGTCATAAGGGGCCGTGAGCGGCTGAACTTCTTCACGCTTCAAGCCCCTGCCAGCACGATGCCAGCACCATGAGAGGCGCAAGCCAGCGCAGACCGAAGCCAATGGCTGAAAGCGTGCCTTTGGTCACGACGCCGTTTTCCGGCGAACAGGTGCTCAGTTCCTTCATGGCCTTGGGCCAAGCCTTCCATCCGACCACAAAAGCAACGGCCAGTCCATTGATAGTCATCAGGAAGTTTGTGCAGACGTAGTCGAGAAAGTCAAAGATGCTGCGCCCGAAAATGAGGCAGTCGCTCCAGGGGCCAAAGGAAAGCGCCGAAACGGAGCCCAAAATAAAGAGCGCAGCAAAGCAGAGAAAAACGGCGGCTCGACGAGAGAACCGGCATTCGTTTTGCAAAAAGGCGACGGCCACTTCAAGCAGGGAGACGGCAGAGGTAAGCGCAGCCACAAAGAGGCAGAAGTAAAAGATCACCGCTACGACGCTGCCGCCCGAGAGCTGCGCAAAAATCATGGGCAGCGTGATGAAGACGAGGCCGGGCCCGGCATCGGGCTCAAGGCCGTAAGCAAAGACAGCGGGCATGATGACAAGCCCTGCCAGAATGGCTGCCTGAAGAGCAAGAATCGCTACCCACATGGCAGCGGCAGGCAGCCGCGTGCTTTTATTGACATAAGCGCCGTAGGTGACGAGAACGCCGGCGCCCAGAGACAGCGAAAAGAACGTGAAGCCCATGGCGTTCAAGATGGCCTGCGGCGTTACGGTCGACCAGGAAAACTGAAAGAGATATGCGAGTCCTGCCTCCGATCCGGGCAGCAGGAGTGAATAGGCGGCGAGTCCAATCATCAAGAGGAAGAAGATCGGCATCAGGCAGGTGGACAGCCGCTCGATGCCGCGGTGAACACCAAAGACAGCGGTCAAGCAAACGGCAGCCAAAAAGGCAAAAAGCCAGGCAATATTGCGCCCGCCCGAGCTCACGAGCTCACCGAACCGCATTTTGAGCACTTCAGGGTCCGAGGATGCAGCCTCTCCCATCAAGGCTTCCGCGAGATAGGCCGCACACCATCCGCCCACCACGGCGTAATAGGAAAGGATCAGAAACGACGTGAGTACTGCCATGCCGCCGCACCACGCAAAACCTCTGCCGCCGGCACGGCGCATGGCTTCAACCGCGGAACCGCGGCCGGATCGGCCGAGCGCTAGTTCTGCCATGACCAACACGACGCCCGCCGTAAAGGTGAAGAGAATGTAGGGCAGGATGAATGCAGCGCCGCCGTTGGCACCTGCCCAATATGGGAATTTCCATATGGCTCCGAGGCCAATCGCTGAACCGGCAGCGGCCAGGATAAAGCCGAGCCTGGAGCTCCATTGGGCAGAAGAGGTTGGGACGGACATGGTGAACGGCAAAAGCAGTGCGTACAGATAAACGAGGTCGGCAATTGTAACTAGACCATGCAGAAGCGTTGTTGCTTCAGCCCTTGTCTATTGAAGTTTCATTTGCAAACGATAAGCGTCACAGGACTTCGATAGGATGAATATAAAGAGATGCGCTTGAGTCACTTATTTCGCACTCTGCTTTACCACCCAGTTTGAAAGGCCATCAATCATGCAGAAACAATGGATGAAGGTTTCGTGTGCAGCTGCGGCTGCTTTGGCGCTGGCTGCGCCGCTTTCGGGTTATGCCATGCCGCGAGTGGCTGACGCAGGACTCGTTATGACGGTCACGGGCGAAGCCAATCGACTGCTGGCCAATGATCAAGCGGTGATCACCTTTACGGCGGAAGCTCAGCGCCCGCAGGCACAGGACGCCAGTGACGAAATCATTAAGGCGGGCAACGCCGCGATTGCCGCGCTCAATGCCATCAATGCGCCTGCCGGGCAAGTCGAGGTTCAGACCGCGGACTTTTCAACTTGGCCGGTGAGAACTCGGGCCAAAGAAGGAGAAACCTCTGAAATCGCAGCCTGGGGTGCACGGCAGACGCTGCGCGTCACTGTTCGCGACCTGAAGCTTGCGTCGGCGGTGATGAGCGCTGCGGGCAAGAGCATGAATTATGACGGCGTCACTTTCTCCGTCTCTCGTGCGGTTCGGGAAGCCGCGCAGGATGAGCTCCTTGCCGAAGCGGTGAAGCGTGCGACGGAGCGTGCTGTGACAGCAGCTCAGGCACTTGGGCTCGAAGAGAAAAACGTACGTATTGAGGGTATTCAGGTTTCCGGCGCAGCCGGTCCTTCTCCGCGCTACTATGCGCAGCCCATGATGATGCGTGCTGCGGCGGCCAATGATTCCGCTGAAGCGGTGGTGAGCGCAGGTTCTGCAGACACCGCTCTGACCGTCAGCCTTACCGTGCGTATCACGCCTTAATGCTTAGCGCTGGAGCAATTGGGAGATGGCAAAGTTCACTGCACAGGCCGGTATTGATCCGCTTTTGCGCGTTGACCTCGATCCCGGCGACGAAGTCGCCGCGGAGCGCGGATCAATGGTGATGATGGATGCAGGATTGATCCTGAAAGGCAAGACCCGCGGAGGCTTTTTCAAGTCGCTCGCGCGCAAATTCCTCAACGACGAAACATTTTTTCAGCAGTGGATTGCCGCCGAGGATCAGGCCGGCACCGCTTATTTAGCGCCAAGCCTGCCGGGCGGCGTCAAGGTCCTGGATGTCAAGGATGACGGCGTGATGATTGCCGACGGCTGCTTTCTCGCGGCAACGGCCGGCATTGACATTTCAGCCAAGGCTCAGGGGCTGGGACGGGCGATTTTGTCCGACAGCGGCGGCTTCTTTATTATGAAGGCCGAAGGTGCCGGCACGCTGGCAGTCTCGGGTTTCGGCTCTTTGGAAGAAGTGGAGGTGACGCCCGACCGTCCGCTTTTGATCGACAACGGGCATCTGGTCGCTTGGGACGCATCGCTAGACTATGAAATCACGCTTCAGACGGGAAGAAGCGGTCTTGCCGGCCGATTGATTGGCAGTCAGCTTACCGGAGAAGGTTTTGTACTTAAGTTCTCCGGCAGCGGCCGAGTTATTCTCAGCTCACGCAGCCAAGGCAGCTTCATTGACTGGATCTTCTCGCGCCGGCCGATTGATCGAGAAAAGGAAAAGACGGAATAAATTCAAGCTAAGTGACAAAACTCGGTATGATCCGCCGCCCGCACTCTCATTTTGGCTGCGGGCGTTTTTTCGATTGAACGCTAATTGAATAATTCCCGGGTCGAGACGACGTTGCGCTTGACCTTTTAAAATAGTGAATTACTAAACTTATCCATCAGGAGCTCATCCTTGTCCAACCGCATTTATCCCCATCCGATCATTGCCCGTGAAGGCTGGCCTATTCTCGCGGGAGCTCTGATCGCCGTCATCGTGAGCTGGATGCTTGACCTCGGAATCATCACGTTCCTTTTCTTCGTGTTCCTGGTGTTTGCTTTCCAGTTTTTCCGGGATCCGGCTCGCGAAGCGCCTGAAGATCCTCGGGCCGTCGTGAGTCCTGTGGACGGACGTGTCTGCAAAGTTGAAAAGTGCACGAATCCGGAAACGGGTGAAGATGCTGTGAAGGTTTCCATCTTCATGAACGTCTTCAACGTGCACAGCCAGAAGTCTCCGGTTGCGGGTGTGGTCGAGAAAGTGACCTATACGCCCGGTCTTTTCGTGAATGCTGACCTCGACAAAGCCAGCACAGAAAACGAGCGCAACGCCGTGACGGTGCGTATGGCTGACGGCCGCCGCATCACGTTTATTCAGGTGGCGGGCTTGGTGGCTCGCCGCATTATCTGCTATGCGACGATCGGCCAGGAACTAGCCCGCGGCGAGCGCTATGGCTTTATTCGTTTTGGTTCCCGCGTTGACGTGTATCTGCCGGCTGACGCCGAAATTGTTGCTCAGATCGGCGACAAGATGACGGGGGTTTCCTCCACGATCGCGCGTCTTTGATGTGCTTGGGGCTTGGTGTCTGTCGGCACACCCGTTTTCATTTATGCAAAATCCCCGCCAGTGATGACTGAGCGGGGATTTTTGCTGGATACGGCGAATGCTCCTTTCAGGGGTTTAAGAGCATCATTTGGCCGTTGCTTCGTGATCTTTGATGTTGAATTCGGCTTTCGGACTCTTTAAATCGGCCGGAACCTCCAGACCAAATTCTGCGCCGGAATTGAGCGCTGCTGCAGCTACTTCGTAGGACTTCTGTACCGGCGCTGTCAGGTTGATTTCTTCGCCTGAAGGCGTGCGAGCGGCACGCGGTCGGCTCGAGCGCTTTTCTGCGTTGTTTTCAGCCTGCGGCGTCAAGAGCATCGCAGTGGCTTCTTCCTGCCGCAGCGCAGTCTTGGTCGACGAGATGATGGAGCCGCGGTGCTCGGCGAGCCAGCCGTCAAGAAGCAGAGAATCTTCAACGACAGCCGTGATCACCCAACTGCCGGTCTTGCCGGGTGCATCTTCAATCTTTTGCGTCTGATTAAAGGGCGATTCGGAGAGGATGCGCACAAATTCAGGGTCATCAGACGTAATGGAAAGGCGCATCGCTTTGCCGCGGGCATCGTTGAGGCGGATTTTGGCCGAATAGTCTTCCAGGTCGAAATTTTCCGGACGTTCAAAAGCATCCTGCATCAGTTCGGCCGCATCCAGGCGATTAAGCGCTATGTGCTGAAAGTCGCCGGCATCGGTTTGGTAGACGAGGTAGGTGCGCACGCCCTTTTGGATAATGGCGAGCGGGCGCACGATAACTTCGGTATTGCGGCTGCGCGCCGAACGGCAGCGCAGCAAAACTTTGTGATCAATGAAGAGCGCGTCAGCAATGGCAGATAAAACGCCGGGACGAATGACCGGCGGCTGGAAGGACTGAGCGTCTTCGAGCACCTTGACTTTACGCAGCCATGTGCCTTCCGTTTCATCATCGTACTTAATGACACGGCGGGCTGAACGCAGAAGAGGCCGAATCGGGGTGATGGCTTGCGGCGGCAGATGGCTCTGAAGCCGCTCCTCAGCAATGCGAAGCAGCAGCATTTGCTCCACGCCGAGCTGGGGCAGATGAAACCCTGCGCTCTGCGGATCCCAGCAAAAGCCGTACGGTTTCCCTGAAGTCTCTACATGAATGGGGAAAACATCGCTGTGATCTCTGATCGTCTTCAGGTAGCGCTGAAGTGTGCGGCGGTGTATCTCAACACCGCGGTCTTCAAGTTCCTGATGTATTTCGGCGACAGTGGTCCATCTGTCCTGAGGGATCAGGCTCAGAATGCGGATCATTGTGACCACATCTTCAAACATTGTGGAGGAAGCGGTGTCTTCGTTCATTTGGTGACTTCGGGCGTTCGGTGATTTGTAAGAAGTTCCGTCCTCTCTGTCTTTGGTGGCTCAGATAAGCCGGAGCGACAGCGCTGGAGCATCGCTCATGGTTTACACCGTGCTGCAGGGGAAAGTCAAGCTACAGCACGGAAAGAGGCGCGGAGTTGTGAAAAATCACTGCTTTTGCGCAGTGCTGCTGCAGGTTGGACAGGATTCGTTTTCTGCTTCAGCGTCAAGGGCTGCCTGCTGGGCGGCAAGGTCAGCCTGAATCGGATTCGGACGACCGCGCCACCAACACCAGAATTCATAAACGAAACCGGAAAGTGCGTAAAGACAGAAAAGAATGAAGATCGACAGCGACGTGTTGCTGGAAATAATGATGAAAAGCACTGCGCAGACAATGATCACCCAGAAAGGAATCGTGCGGACGACGGCATAGCTCTTCCCAGAGAAGAACGGCGCATTGCTCACCATGGTCAGACCAGCGTAAAGCGTTACAACTGCAGCGATGGTGCCCTGCTGCGGCAAAAGCCAATCGGGCAGACGGTTTTCAACCGCGAGCCACACAAAGCCGCAGACCAAGGCAGCGGCTGCAGGGGAAGGGAGTCCCTGGAAATAGTTCTTGCTCACCACGCCCACATTGCAGTTGAAGCGGGCCAGGCGCAAAAGTGCGCAGAGCGCATAAACGAAGGAGACTGCCCAGCCGATTTTGCCCATTTCCACGAGTGCGAATTCATAGACGATGAGCGCAGGAGCGATGCCGAAACTCACGGCATCGGCGAGACTGTCCATCTGAACGCCGAATTCGCTCTGCGTATGCGTAAGACGAGCGACACGGCCGTCCATGCCGTCAAAGAGCATTGAAAAGAAGACCGCAATGGCGGCTTCTGAAAAATGCCCGTTCATGGCTTGGATAATGCCGTAATAAGCCGCAAAGAGCGCTGCGGCAGTAAAGGCGTTGGGGAGCACATAGATGCTCTTGGACTTCACCGCCTGCAGGCGGCGTTGACTAATCGAGGCGAGGCTTTCGCGGCGCGGCATTTGCGGCGATGTCATCTTTTTGAATGAATGTCCGTTTCAGGGGAAAAACGCTGGTCCGAGTAAACGTTTATGCCCGGCAGAGCGTCTAAATTGAAGCATCCTGCATTGTAGCGGCCGCAGAGCATTGTGCTCATTCGGATTTGTCGCAGTAGTTTGCCGCCGATGCGTGATAGTGCGAAAGACTGAGGTTTCAGCCGCTTTTTGCGGTGAACGGCTGATCCCCGAAATGTGCTCCAGGCCGACTGCGGGAATCGGCTCGCGGAGCGCCGCCGCGCAAGTGCTGAGCCGGTCTAAAATGATGTTCCTCAACTTTCAGCCGTCCTATTCGAAGGATCGCATCCTTATGCCATTTCTCTTCGCTCCGCCGCCTCAAGCCGTCATCCCTGTGCAGGATGAACGTTATGAATTTTTCCCTGTCAACCGCGTCTACGGCGCCGCGAAGAACTATGCGGCCGATGAAAAGCAGCGCGCAGCGGCTGCGGGCTTTGTACCGCCTCTTTTTATGAAGTCGTCCGATTCCATTCACCCCGTTGCTGACGGGGAAGTCTATCGCTGGCCCATGCCGGCTCGCACCGCCAGGATGGTGCCGGAGCTCGAATTGGTGGCGTGCCTCCATAAGGGCGGACGCAATCTTTCCGTTGAAGAAGCTCAAGAGTGCATTTGGGGATGGTGCGTAGGGTTTGACTTCACGCGCCGCCTTGCGCCTGAAGATCTTCCGGCGGGCGGTCCCTGGGACTTAATGAAGACGCTCGACGGAGGCGCCCCTGTTTCACATGTGCGCCCAGCCTATCGCACGCCGATGCCGGCGCCGGCCGAGATTTACCTTTATCAGAACAATCAGAAAAAGCAGTCGGCCAGCACGGCTTTCATGATTGTCCCGCCCGCGGAGCTCATTGCGCTCATTTCCCGCTATTGGGAAGTTCGTCCGGGCGACGTTATCTTCACCGGCGCTCCGGTCAATGTGCCTGAAGCACAGGTGGGCGACCGTCTGGAGGGCGGTGTGAACGGAGTGGGCACACTTAAGGTGGAGATTGCTGCCGCGCTTTGATATTTGCCGGCGGCGGATGACCAAGTCCAGCCAGCGGCTCGAAGACTGCGGCTTAGGCGCTTCAGATGGGATGCGCCAATCAAAAGAGGCGGGATGGATCCATTCCGCCTCTGAAGTTTCTCAAGAAGAGCTCGGGGCAGTTAATTGTCGTGGGTGCCTTCCGCCTGAAGTTCGGCATGGTTGGCAACACCCGCAGTCCTGAGAGTGTGTTCGGGGGTATCGTCGGTCGAGGATTCCGTGTGCTTCTGGAAGACGCGAAGCGAACCGAGCACGCCGCCCATCAAGATAACGAAGCCAATCGTCATCGACAGCGTCGGCATTTCGCCGCGCCACATCAGGGCATAAATGACCGCGAAGACGGATTCGAACACGATCAGCTGTCCGCCCAAGGCTGCAGGCAGAATCTGGCTCATCTTGTTCCAGCAGATCATGGCGACCCAAGAGCAGAGCAGACCGATGCCGAGCGCTACGGCCAGAAACTTCATCGGCGCAGCGCCCATCAGCGTGATGCCGGTATCCATCAAGCCCGCCGGCCAGGCGAGGATGCCGAAGAGACAGGCGGCAAAAGGCAGCACCGTCACGCCCTGAAGCGCCGTCCACGCTGCGGCATTGTGCTTGGGGTGATTGAGCAGCCATTCGGCATTCATGATGGAGAACCACGTCCAGGAGACAACGGCAGCCAAGCCGAAGCCCACTCCAATCCAGTACTGCATGCCGCCCTCAGCAGAGGCGGCAGCAGCGCGCTCAAACTCGGTCAGATTTGCAACGATCAGACCAAAGAAAATCACAGCGAGCGGCGGAAGAATTTTGCTCCAGGCAACGGCTGACTTGGAACCCGCATAGCGGATGTTGGAGGCGATGGCCACCAGCACGGGAATGACCGCCATAAACATGCCGGCCAGCGGCGCGCCGGCCAGACGAATGCAGATCGTCAGCAGACAGTAAAAGAGCACATTGCCTAAGAGCGGCAGCTTGAAGGACTCCCAAATGTCGGCGCGCGTGAAAGCTTTCAGTTCTCGGCGGAAGACCCAGAGGAAGGGGAGCGAAATAACGCCGAATGCAATAAAGCGGCTCAGTGCCACGAGCACAGGGTTGTACTCGGGGACTGCAAGCGGGGCGATGTAGATGAGCCCCCAGAGGGCACCGGCGGCAACGCCGAGCAGGACGCCTAACAGCATGATTGAGAAACAGCCAGTTTTTCCGAATGCATTCGCCTTTCATTCGAATGCGGATTTTGTGATCAGCGGTCCGCTTTGAAAAGCGGGAAGTCATCGCGGTCCGCTGCCGCAGGGCTGAGCCTTCGCCTCCGGAAGACCTCACGGAGATCTTCGGTGAAGCTGGTCATGAAGCCTCAGCCGCAGCATTCACCGGCTGATTTGCCGGGAGCCGCAGTTCATCGAGTTGGGCAGACGGTCAGACCTGCAGTTAAAGGGGGATGTCAGTCTGCGGCGCCTCCGACTCCTCAAGAGTTGCCCCGTCGTCCGACTCTTTGAACTTGAAATGATGGTATCACTCAGTCCTACGCATAGAATAGTAGGGAATAATGCTTACTTCATGACTAAATGCAAATCTATCCATTGAGCCATACAAATGGAAGACTGCAAATGCAGACTTATATACGTATATATACTAGAAATAATGTTATCAATAAACTAGTAAAAATAGTATTTGCATATCACAGGAGGTAACTCATCTTCAGCCCTATAGGAACAGCGCAAAAACGGTAAATTTATTCAATAGGATGAATCCCGGCGCTTAAAAAAATCAAACGCATGTGGCTCTCAAACCGTTCTTAAGCTCTAGAAATCCGGTAAAGAGTTCAAAGGCTGCCGGAAGACTTTCCTCATCCTGAATGGCAAAGTCAGAACGATGGTGCCCGTTTTGATTGCAGCCAAAAAGGAAATAGCCGGATTTGCCGCCGTGCGCGCGGACTCGATTGATGAGAATCGTGCAGTCGTCGCTGCCGCGGATGTCGTCCCAGAGCTCGACGGCTTCAATGCTTGGGGCTGCGCGCGCAATGCTCACCAGGTCGTCTGTCACGGCCTGATCGGTGATCAGTTCAGAGGCTTCGCCGACTTTTTCAATTCGGGATTTGACGTCGTATGCGAGCGCAGTGCCTGCCGTGATGCGCTTCACGCAGTCAACCATATAGCGATTGACATCTGCAGTAGACCCGCGTGTTTCGATTTGCAGGCGTGCATGAACAGGAACTACATTGCGGCCTTCGCCTGCTGTGAGGCGTCCCACAGCGATGCGGGTATCGCCTTCGCCGGATCGAGGGATGCCGACGAGCATCATGGCGGCGGAGCAGGCTGCCATGAGTGCGCTGCGGCCTTTTTCAGGATTAGCGCCGGCATGGGCCGGCACGCCTTCAAAATAAATATCAAGTTTGGTCGTCGCCAGATAGCCGTGCGTGCAGACGGCAACCTGATGCAGCGGGACGCTTGAGCCGATGTGCGTACAGACAATGAAGTCCACATCATCGAGAATGCCGCTCTCGGCCATGGGCTGAGCACCGCGGGTTCCTTCTTCGGCCGGTTGAAAAACCAGTTTGATCTTGCCGCAGAGTTGGTCTGCGTGGTCCTTAATCCACTGTGCGACGCCAAGCCCGACCGCAAGATGACCGTCATGACCGCAGGCATGCATGAGGTTGGGGCGTTGCGAGGCATAACCGCCGGCATTGGCTTCGTGAGCCGGATCGGATGTTTCGCCGACCTGCACGCAGTCAATGTCGAAGCGAAAAGCGGTGACGGGGCCAGGCCGCCCAGAGTCCCAAATGCCAACGGCGCCGGTAAAGCCGTCGAGTTCGCTGAGCAGCTCTTCACTGACGCCTTGCCTTTTGGCTCGGGCAATCGCCTCGGCGACGAGAAGAGGATCGCGTCCCATGACGAAGTCTGGATGGATGACGGCACGTCCGCAGCGGACTTCGAATTGAAGGCTGCGCAGATGATTGACAATCAGTGCTGTCGTCTCAAATTCGGTCCAGCCTTCTTCGGGGCGTCGGTGAACACGGCGGCGAAGCGCTGACATTTGGTCTCGGTAGACGGATACGCAATGCATGATGGACCTCTGCAATGAGTTTCGCGGCGCGGTGCTGCGGTGAAGATCTTCTGGCTTTAATTCATGCCGGACGATTGTGCTAATTCTGTTGGTCGTTTGGCGGAAGGACTGGCTCTAAGGGCTTATCGGCTTCGGGCGCTGCGGGTGATTCACCGATCGCTTGGCGAGCGCGCTTCTGGACGGCCTCAAGGTATTGGGCATCGCGGTCTTCAAGCTCTGAGGCGAGCAAAGACACTGCCGCAGCATAGAAGTAGCTTCGGTTGTAGCGCAAAATGGCTGCAAAGGAACCCGTGCCGAGGTAGTAGTCGACGCCGCGTTCGTTGTTGCTTTTGATCCAAGGCAGATCAACGAGAAGCGCCGGTTCATCGTCTTTGAGCGGAATGGCTTCGAGCGGCTTTACGCCCGCCTTATAGAGCGCGCCGGCGGTGGTATGCGTTTTAATGCCGCCTGAGCCCGTGGCTTTGAATATGGCGTCAGTAGCGGATACTCGATAGAGCGGCCGTTCACCGCGTACCCAGCCGTGCACCGCCAGGTAATTGGCTACTGAAGCGATGCCGTCGGCAGGGGAATTCACCACGTCGATGTGACCGTCGCCGTCACCATCCTTGCCGTAAGCGCGAAGCGACGCCGGCATGAACTGACCGAGCCCCATGGCGCCGGCGAAAGAACCGGTGACGGAGACCGGAGAAATCTGCTGCTTCCAGCAGAAATCGAGGAAATCGGTAAGTTCCGAGCGGTAGTACTTGGCTCGCCGCGTGTAGTCAAAGGAGAGCGTCATCAAGGCGTCGAGCACGCGGAAGCGCCCCATATTGCGGCCATAGATCGATTCCACTCCGATGATGGCGGCTACGGCATAACGGCTGACGCCGGACTCCTCTTCAATGCGCGCAAAGACTTCTTGGTGGTCGCGCAGAAAGGCGGTGCCGCGCTCAATGCGTTCGGCATTGACGATATTGCGTTCGTAAAGCAGAAAGTTCTTTTCCGCCGTCGTCTTCTTGTCTGCATTGGGACGCGGCGTCGTGTAGCGCTCGGACAAAGGCGAATAGCGAGCGAGCGCCACTTCATTCATCAGCCATTCGAGCGGAATGCCTTGTTTATTCGAAATGTCCTTGAGGTATTCCTGCACATCAGTGCGTTCCACATAGTCGCTTGCTGCGGGACTGCCCTTTACGGACTCGGCTGCGGATTTTGTCGGCATGCGCGGCGCGGGCGCTTTTGGCGCTTCAGCGGGCTTAGAAGACGTCGATGCTGCCGGCGCGGCTGCAGGGATAGAGGCCGGTGTTTCCTTCGGCGCGGCAGCGGCAGCCGCAGGCGCTGCTCCTGTGTCTGTCGTCTCAGGAGTGGGTGGAGCTGACTTCACCGTGGTGCAGGCCGACAGCGCGCACAAGGTGGTGAAGAGGAGCATGAGGCGCGAGGCGTAAGGCAGCGGGCGCAGAATATTAGACATCAGCGGAACTTCAAAGAAGACGGAATACTTCGGCGCATTGTAGCGGGGCAGCGTGAAGCGGCTGTTATACGTTTCTGGCGAAAATGTTTCGGAGCTTATGCAGATTTGAAGTCTTTTGCGGTGTTTCAAGAGCGGCGGCGCTCATGTGCTAGCCTTTCGGCACTACCAACTCTTTGCAGAGCGAAACTGCATCCGCGCAGCTCCACCCGAAGCGATGATGCAGATTCCTCAGCTCCATAAACGCATGCCAGATACGCTCCCAAAAGACTGGAGACTCCTGCCGACAGGTTATTTCACGCATCAGCTCGTCGGGCTGCCCAATCCCCTTGATGATGCGCCTGAGTCACCGGATCGTATTGAAGCGATTGAGGCCCGACTGATGCTTGCAGGCTTGGAAGGGCGCGTGCGGCGTGTTGAATGCGGTCCGGCTCCGCGCGAAGCGGTGCTGCTCGCGCACGATTCCCAATACGTTGACGATCTTGAACACGCTTCGCTGGGCGACCCCGAGGCGCTTAAGCGCTTTACCGAACCCGATACCCGGGTGGGTGAGGATACCTTCAGCTGTGCGATGGCTTCAGCGGGCGCCGTGGCGCGTGCGGTGGATGCTATCTACGGAAGGTCAGTTAAAAATGCCTTCTGCGCCGTTCGGCCGCCCGGACACCACGCGTCCCGCAGCCGCGCGAGCGGTTTTTGCTACCTCAACAATGCGGCCATCGGCGCGCTCTGGGCGCAAAAGCGCTGGCGAGCCGAGCGCGTGATGGTGCTTGATTTCGACGCACATCACGGCGACGGCACGGAAGAAATACTGGCGGACCGCCCTGGGGTTCGGTTTTTGTCGCTTTTCCAATGGCCGCTTTTTCCGCACAGACGCATGGAGCCGACGCCGAGCAATGCCGTCCTTTCATCGCTCCCGGCCGGTGCCGGCGGAGAGGATATCCGCAATGTGGTGGAGAACGTTTGGCTGCCCGAAATCGATAAGTTTCAGCCGGATCTGATGATTCTCTCGGCCGGATTTGACGCGCATTGTGAAGAGCGGATTGCACAGCTTAAGGCTGGTGAAATGGACTATGCCTGCGTGACGCGTCTGCTCGTTGAAGCTTCGTTCGCTTATTGTGAAGGGCGTCTGGTCAGCGTGCTCGAGGGCGGCTATGAGCTCCGTTCACTCGCGCGAAGCGTCTTTACACATCTGCAGGGACTGATCCGCAATCCGCTCCCGGCGGAAACTTGCAAAGACCCCAATTGAAGATGACTCCAACGATATTCTCGAAAAATGATTGATAAAAGCGCATTGATGCCGGGGGTGTCCCGCAGAGAAGTCTGGGCTTGGTCGGCCTTTGACTTTGCCAATTCGGGCTACACCACGGTGGTGCTCACGGCGGTCTTCAACGCTTACTTTGTGAGCGTTGTGGCCGCTGATGCCCCCTGGGCGACCTTTCTCTGGACGCTCATTATTGCGGTGAGCAATGCGGTCGGCATTTTCGTGATGCCTGTCGTAGGCGCCATCGCTGATGCCTCGGCGCAAAAAAAGCGCTGGCTTTTCGGGGCGACGGCGATCTGCATTCTCGGCACTGCAGGACTCGCCTTCTGCGGACCGGGAACGATTGTTCTGGCGGCCGTGATGGTGATTCTTTCGAACCTTGGCTACAACGTCGGCGAAACCCTTAATTCGGCTTTCCTGCCGGAAATCGCTCGTCCGGAGGCCGTCGGCAAAGTGTCCGGCTGGGGTTGGTCGTTCGGCTACTGCGGCGGACTGGTTACCTTGGGTGCATCGCTCGCTCTGGTGCAGCTGGGCGGCAGCTGGGGACTCACTATGGATGAGCGCATCGCGGGCACCATGCTCATTACGGCCCTTGTTTTCGCCGTTGCTGCCGCGCCGATTTTCCTCTTTCTCAAGGAGCGGGCTCAGCCGCGAGCGTCGAGCTTAGGGGCATTAAAGTCCGCGGATGGTCTCTGGACGCTCGCCGGTCAGAGCTTTCGAGAAATTTGCAGCACGCTCAAAAGCCTTGGACGCTTCAGAGATTTTGCCTGGCTTTCGCTCTGCGGCTTTCTCTATCAGTCGGGCATTGCCGTCGTGATCACGCTCTCGGCGGTGTATGCCGCTGAAGTGATGGGGTTCACGACGGTGGATACGCTGATGCTGGTGTTTCTTGTCAACATCACGGCTGCCGTCGGAGCCTTCGGTTTCGGTTATCTGCAGGACCGCATCGGACATAAGCGCGCTCTGGGCATCACGCTGATAGTGTGGGTGCTGATGATTGTGCTCGCCGCCATGGCTGTGAATCGGCCGGTCTTTTGGACAGCTGCCAATCTGGCCGGTCTGGCCATGGGATCTTCACAGTCAGCGGGGCGTGCCATTGTGGCGATTCTGTCGCCGAAGACCCGCTCGGCCGAATTTTTCAGCTTTTGGAATATGGCGCTTTGGCTCGCAGCTATCGTGGGGCCGCTCGCCTATGGCTCTGTGACTTGGATCACCAACAATGATCATCGTCTGGCGATTTGCGTGACGGGGCTCTTCTTTGCAGCGGCCGTTTTGGCGCTTATTCCTGTCAACCTTGAGCGCGGCCGGCGAGTTGCTGAGGAAACAGATGCCGCTTCACGCGGCACGACGTCTGACCATTAATACGGTCGGCCGTCCATATCTGCCGAAAGGCAGGAAGGACGTTCGATCCTTTGCGGGCAGCGGCCGATCTCGCCCGAACGGAAAACGACAGGGGACGGCGTGATCCGTCAGCCGAATGCAAAGAAAGCGCGTTTTTTGCCTTTCTGCGATCAATAAAAAGGCGCAGTCAGAAAACAATCTGCTGCGCCTGCGGATAGGGTTCAGAGCAGTTAACGCGAGGGCTGAGCGATAGTGCCGTTTTTATTAAGTTCGATGATGCGGCGGGTGTCCGCAGCCAGCTCGGTAAGCTTCAAAGCTTCGTAGCTTTGTGCAATCAGCTCGAGCGCATCGTCGCGCATCGGTGTGTTTTGGAATTCGCGCACGACGCGCTGCGCGCGTTCAATGGCCGCCACATAGGCATTGCGTACGAAGTAGTAGCGGGCGGTCTTGAGTTCATGCTCGGCCTGAGCGAGCACGAGTCCGTGCATGCGGCGGCGCGCTTCCGGCGTGAAGCGGCTGTCGGGATAACGCATGACGAGTTCTTTGAAGATGTCAAAAGCTTCGCGCGAAGCGTTGGCATCGCGTTCGGCAAGATCTTCGCCCGCGAGCTTATTGAACCAGCTGTCGGTTTCGTTCAAGGTCGCAAGCGCCTTCAAATACATCACGTAGTCGGCGTTGGCGTGGTTCGGGTAAGTCTGCAGGAACCGGTCGGCAGCCTGCACGGCGCCCGGTGCGTCGCCATCCTTCCATGTGGCATAAATCAGTTCAATCTGCGCCTGCTGGGCGTACTGACCAAAGGGATAGCGGGCTTCCAACTTCTGATAGTAGTCCTTTGCCTGCGTCCAGTTGCTATCATCAAGGGCTACGCGCGCTTCGCTGTAGAGCTTCTCGGCGCTCCAATCGAGCGTCTGATCCTTGTCAAGGCTCTGCAGCCATGAGCAGGATGCCGTGGCGAGCGTCACGGAGAGGAGCGCGCAACCGCGCATCAGGAGCCTTTTGAAGGGATTGGCAGAATTCATGACGACAGAAAAGGTCAATTTAGGATTGGACGATTATAACGATGAAGATTTTGAGGATGGTTTCGAGGAAACGCAACCTCAAACTCTGTCACAAGTAGACTTGCCGAAATTCAGGGTGGAAGGGTTCTGGGGAGAGCGGCTCGACAAGGTGCTGGCAGCGCATCTGCCCGACGTTTCACGCGCGAGATTGGCAAAGCTTATCGAAAACGGCTCCGTAAAGCTCAACGGCGCGGTAACGACGAAAATCCGCGCCAAGGCTACCGAAGGAGACGAAATTGAACTGCTCGAGCCGCCGAAGCTCGACGAAGCGCTCGCATTCGAGCCGCAGTCATTCGTTGAGTTCGAGGTGATCTATGAAGATCCCTCGATCATTGTCGTGAATAAGCCTGCCGGCCTCGTGGTTCATCCCGGCGCGGGCAACCCCGACGGAACGCTTCTCAATGGCCTCCTTTACCATTTCCCGGAATTAAAAGACGTGCCCCGTGCGGGCATCGTGCATCGGCTGGATCGAGATACCACCGGCCTCATGGTGGTGGCGCGCACGCTCGCCGCGCAGACGAATCTGGTCCGCCAGCTTCAGGAACGCACGGTCAAGCGTGAATACTGGGCGCTGACGATGGGCACCGCGGCGGAGGATTTCGTGGTCGACGTACCGATCGGACGCGATCCGAAGAGCCGTATTCGCTTCAAGGGGTTCCCGGGTTCCACGGGCGTGCGTGCCAAACCGGCGCGCACCCGCGCCCGCGCAGTGGGCTGGTCGTCGGTGGACGGCATTCCGGCCTCCTGGGTGGCATGCCGCCTGGATACCGGCCGCACGCATCAGATCCGTGTGCACCTTACCGGAGAGGATCTGCCGCTGATCGGGGATCAGCTCTATCGCGGCCGTGCGCCCGGCATCGCCGTGAAAGTTGAGAACTTCCTTGAATTTCACCGCCAGGCGCTTCATGCGTCTCGTCTGGGGCTGATCCATCCGGCCACCGGTGAAGAAATGGAGTGGTTCGTCGAGCCGCCCGAGGACATGATTGATCTGATGGAGCAGCTCGGCTTTGGTCCCTGGGATCGGCCGGTTACCGTTTTTGAAAAGAAGTAGCGGATTGCGAGGACAGTTGTCATGGCGGAACTCTTTAAGCCGGAGCTTGAAAGCATTCTTCCCAATTGGACCAAGGGTGCTCCGAAGCACGTGAAGGCTTTTTTCCCCTGCCGTACCGGCGGGGTTTCAAGCGGCCCTTACGGCGGCCCGAACGGCATCATGGGACTCAATCTCGCGCTCCATACGGGCGACGTTAAGTCCTGCGTGACGATGAATCGTTCGATTGTGACGCAGTGCTGTCCGAGCGAACCAAAGTGGCTCACTCAGGTTCACGGCACGACAGTGCTCTGCGCCGACGATATTGATTCGGCGCAGTCTGCGCCCGAAGCCGACGCGCAATGGACTTCGACGAGCGGGGTTGTGGCCTGCGTGATGACGGCAGACTGTCTGCCCGTCTTTATTGCTGACCGCAGCGGCCGCATTGTTGCTGCTGTGCACGCTGGCTGGCGCAGCCTTGCCGACGGCATTCTGCAGAGAACCGTTGAAGAAGTCCGCCGCCACTGTTCCGATCTGAAGCCTGCCGTTTGGCTTGGACCGCGAATTGGGGCAGATGCCTTTGAGGTGGGAGAAGATGTTCGCGAAGCCATGTGTCAGCACCTCCCCGAGGAATCGGTCGCCCGCGCTTTCAAACCCGCTGCGGCGGAAGGAAAGTTTTATGCCGACCTGGGCGCATTGGCTTACGCCGCGCTTGAATCGGCCGGCATTGATGCTTCAGATATTGCTGACTGCGGGCTTTCCACTTATAGAGATCCGAAACAGTTCTGGAGCTTTCGCCGTGACGGTGAACGCTCAGGCCGTCATGCCGCACTGATTTGGATCGATCCGAAGCCTTAAGCAATGTCTGCCTTTGGTGATGAAGGGCGGTCATTGATAAAGAGCGTCTGAATTCACTGCAGCGCCGCAGATCTTCAACTATGATCCGCGGCGCAAATTTTTTCATTCCGGGCTTTTTCCCCAAGGCCCGCTGACTCCCACAAAAAAAACATGACCTCACGCCATATTCCCGTCGTCGGCTTCGTTTCACTCGGATGCCCCAAAGCCTTGGTCGACACCGAACGGATCGTTACCGAACTGCGCGCCCGCGGCTATCGCATCGGCTCGACCTATAAAGATGCCGATGTGGTGATCGTTAATACCTGCGGGTTCGTGAACGAAGCGGTTGAAGAGTCTCTGGGCGCCATTGCTGAGGCACTGAAAGAAAACGGCCGCGTCATCGTCTGCGGCTGCCTCGGCGGCCGAACGGAAGCTGACGGGTCGAACTTCATCATGGTGCGTCATCCGAAGGTGATCGGCGTGACGGGACCTGACAGTGTGGATGAAGTCCTCGCCATGGTTGAGGGCGTGCTGCCGCGGCCGCACGATCCCTGGGATGATCTGGTGCCGGCGGCAGGCGTTCGTCTGACGCCTAAGCACTATGCATATCTGAAGATCAGCGAAGGGTGCAACCATCACTGTACTTTCTGCGTAATTCCGCACCTGCGGGGCTCACTGAATTCGCGTTCGATGGATTCCATCATCCGCGAGGCGATGAACCTCAAGGCCGCGGGCGTCAAGGAACTCCTCGTCATCAGTCAGGACACGGCTGCCTACGGCGTCGACAAGCGCTACAAACTCGACTTCGCCTGCGGCCGGCCGGTGCATACGAAATTAATTGATCTTTGCCGCGAACTGGGCAGACTCGATCTTTGGACGCGTCTGCACTATGTCTACCCGTACCCGCACGTTGATGACATCGTGCCGCTGATGGCTGAAGGACTGATTCTTCCCTACCTCGATGTGCCTTTCCAGCATGCCCATCCGCGGATTCTGAAGCTGATGAAGCGTCCGGCCTGCGGCGAAAAGAATCTTGAGCGCATTGCGGCCTGGCGCAGAGCCTGCCCGGACATTACCATCCGTTCAACCTTTATCGTGGGCTTCCCCGGAGAGACAGAGGCGGAGTTTGAGTATCTGCTCGACTTCCTGCGTGAAGCGGAGCTTGACCGTGTCGGCTGCTTTGCTTATTCGCCCGTCGACGGAGCGGCTGCCAATGATCTCCCCGGCGCACTGCCCGACGAAGTGCGCGAAGAGCGCCGCCGCCGCTTCATGGAAGTGCAGGCGGAAATTTCGCTTCGCAAACTCGCTCGCCGCATCGGCCGGATTGAAGACGTAATCATTGACGAAGAGCCTGATGAAGACGGTGTGGCTGTCGGCCGCACCAAGTCGGATGCACCGGACATTGACGGCGTCTGCTACGTCACGACTGACCGTAAGCTCGTTCCGGGCGATATCGTCCCGGTGCGCATCACCGCCAACGAAGAGCACGATCTCGTCGGGCGAGAAGTTGTGGCATAAGCGTTTCTAAAATCCCAAATCGCAGGGCCCGCGCCTCAAAGCGCGGGCTTCATTTTTTCCATCAAAAAAGCCGTTTCGCAATTAGTAAACCGATTGACTTGAGCCCTGGCGGCGCCGACCGCGAGAGAACGCACGGCTTTTCTGGGGTGAAGTGCCGCTCTCGAGGGTGCAAGGCCCTGCGGTATCATTCACAGGATCTCCTGAAGGCGCTTTGCAGCAGTTCTGCAAAGCTCAAAATTTTCTAGGCTGTTCTGTTCAATGTTTCATCAGAAGCTCTCCATGCTTGCTGCGGCTGCGGCCGCAGCGCTTGCCGTTTTCCCTTCACTGAGCCAGGCCGTCGAACTCGGCGACCTTAAAGTGGTGAGTCAGCCTGGACAGCCGCTTGAAGCGGTGCTCGATGTCAATGACGTCGACATCACGATTTCGCCCCTTCTGGTGCGCGTGGCGCCGCCAGCCACTTATCTGCGTGAAGGCGTGGAGTGGCCCCGTGAAGCGCAGGATTTGAAGATGGCCCGCATGGGCGGCGAAGCCGGCAAGGTCCGCGTTAAAGTCGTGGGCGGCCAGAGTCTCTCGGAAGGTTTTCCGCTGCTTATCGAAATGAATGCCGGCGGAAAGGTCACCGTGCGCAGCTACCGGCTTGATCCGGTCAACGGCACCTTCCGCGTTTCAGCTGCAGAGGAAATGCCGGCATCGGAGCCGAAGGCGGCCGCCGGGGGAGAGTCGTCTGCTGTGCCGGCTGCGAAATCCGCCGAGACCGCTCCGCAGTCGATGAAGGCTGTGGATAAGTCTGTTGAAAAGGTCTCTGAGACTGCCGAAAAGCCTGTGGAAAAAACGGCTTTTGCGGCTGCTGAAGCCCACCCAAAGACGACGCAACGTATTGAAGAAAAAGAAAAATCGGTTAAGTCTTTTGAGGCCGGCAAGAAGGGCGGGCATCGTACTGGACGTTATGCACCGAATGTTGTCCGCGAGTATGTGGCTTTGAACGGATTTAATCCCAATGATGCGTTCACGGTGCAGCGCGACATGACGCTTTGGTCGATTGCGAAGCTTTACTGGCCGAGCTGCCCGGGCGCCCTTCTCGAACAGGTTGCGGTTGCGCTGACGCAGAAGAATCCGAGTGCTTTCGTTGACGGCGATCCGTCGCGCATTGTGATTGGGCAGTCGCTTTCGGCGCCGCTTTCCGACGAAGTCTTTGCCATTGATCCCATGGAGGCGTTTCGCGCTGTGCACGGCGCTTCGGCAGCGGTGCCGGGACCGACACAGAATTTGATTGATGCGCAGCACCGCTCCCGCGAAGCTGCCGGCGAAACGGCTGCGGCGCAAATTGCTGCACTGAGCCGCGGTGAAAGTGTGGAGCAGGTGGCGGAGACCGGCCGCAAGGCGCTGGATGCTTGGGAAAGTAACCAAAAGAAGGCGGCGGCTGCAGGCGCTCCGACGGCTGCAGTGAATGCTCCGGCTGAAGCCGCTCCCGCTCTTCCTGAAGCCCCTGAGTCAGCGGCGCCTGCCCAACCCTCAGCCGAAGCTAATCCGCCGTCGGCCGCGCCCGTTTCGGAGGCCGAGACAGCCGCGGCCAATACGGGTGCTGCAGCCCAGCCGACAGCAGAAAACGACTCGAAGACGGAGGCGGAGGCTCCGTCGCCGACCGAATCGGCGCCTGCTGAGGACGCCAAGCCGGCTCAGTCTGCCGCTGATGCGCAGCAGCCCGCAGCCGAAGAGAAGCGCCCCTTGATTTCATATCTCCTCATTATTGTCGGCATCGCCATCATTGCTTCCATCGCCTGGCGCAAGCGCCGCGAGAAGGCCGTTAAAGAGGCCGAGGAAGCGGTTGCCGCGGCCAAAAAGGGACAAGGTGTCGTGGCTTTTCAGCGTGACGTGGCGCCCGCGGGCGAAGCTCAGTTGAAAGCGGTGGAGGCCACCGTTGATGAAGCCGTGAAGAACGGCACGACGGCCGGAGCCATGGGGGTGGGCGCGATGGCCTACACCGAGGCGCAGATGAAGGCCGATGCGCAGGCCGCAGCTGCCGAAGCCGCTGCTGCCACCGCGAAAAAGCAGGTTGAGGAGCAGCCGTGGCTCAAGGCTGATGATAACGATCAGGAGCTGCCGCCCCTTTCCGACGAAGAGCGCGAAAGCTCAGAGCGAACTGCCAAGCAGACGGCAGGCATGACCGCAGAAAAATTAAAGCGTGTCGACCTCAACCTTGATGCACAGACGCCCGCCTATGTGCCGCCTTTGGCGCCGGAACCCATTCCGACGGAAGCTGCCGCCGCACCCGTCAAGGCGGCGCCGGTCCCGCAGCCCGCGGCTCAGCCGGCAGCGCCAGTGCCTAATGAGAAGGAGCGCGCGCGTCTCGAAGCCATTGATGCCAAACTCAATCTGGCGAAGTCTTTCATTGGTCTGGACGCCAAGAAGGAGGCGCTCGAGCTGCTCGCGGAGGTGAAAAAGGAAGGCTCGGAAGTTCAGCGTGCCGCCGCACAGCGCCTCCTCGATGAGGTGAACGGCAAATCTGCTGGTGCCCGCTGATGGCCTTGGTCAAGAGCGACCCGAAAACGCTGGCGCTCGGGATTGAGTATCGGGGTACCGCCTTCAATGGCTGGCAGGTGCAGCCAGATCACCCGAGCGTTCAGGCGGCGCTTGAGGCGGCGCTTTCGCAGTTTGCAGATCATCCGATCTCTGTAATCTGTGCCGGACGAACGGATACCGGCGTTCACGCCACTCACCAAGTGGTGAGTTTTTCTTCCGCTGCTCGCCGACCTTCGGCGGGCTGGATCCGCGGCGTCAATGCCATCCTGCCCGAGAGCGTTGCCGTGCGCTGGATGCGCGAGGCGGACGAAAAGTTTCATGCGCGGTTTTCCGCGCGTTCCCGCACCTACGAATATTGGATCTGGAACGATCCCGTCCGTTCGCCGCTCTTTGAAGGCTCTGCCGGGTGGGTGTTTCGGCCGCTCGACGAGGCGCTCATGCAGCGGGGGGCGGCGGCGCTCATCGGTGAGCATGACTTTACGAGTTTCCGTGCGTCAGAGTGCCAAGCCAAGACGCCGGTGCGCACGATCAGCGAACTCAAGATCGTGCGGCGCGGCGCATTGGTGGGCGTACGCATTACGGCCAATGCTTTTTTGCAGCACATGGTGCGAAACATCGTTGGCGCGCTTATTTATGTGGGCACGGGGCGGGAAAAGCCAGAGTGGATTGCCGAAGTGCTCGCCGCCAAATCTCGTGATGCAGCCGCGCCCACCTTCAGTCCGGCCGGGCTCTATCTCACCGGAGTGGGCTATCCCGAGCATCCGCATTTGCCTCAGCTTTCGTCGGGACCTTTTGGCAAAGTCTTTTGACGGAGGCGTTTGGAGGCGCATCCGAACGCGGGATGGTCGACCAAACGTGCTAGCCTCAAGCGGCACTCAATGACGCGTGTTTGAAGGTCTGCACCTCGTATAATTTTTGCTTCGGTTTTCTGTTTCGAGCAAACGTCGATGAGCTGGATCAATCACATTCTCCCCAAAATCAAGCGCGAAGAAGCCCCGAAGAAGCCTAGCCCCATTCCGGAAGGCGTATGGACGAAGTGTCCGGGCTGCGAGCAGGCGCTCTATACCGAGGAGCTTGACCGGAGTCTGCGCGTTTGCCCCAAGTGCGGGTATCACTTCCGCATGGGCGCCCGCGTGCGTCTGCATGCCTTTCTGGATCCCGCTACGGCGGTGGAAATCGGCGCGGAGATCCGCACCAAGGATCCGCTGCACTTTGTCGACAGCAAACCCTACCCGGCGCGCCATGCGGCTTCGGAAGCTTCGACGCACGAAACAGATGCGCTTGTCGTGATGTCGGGTCTTCTTCGTCGTGAGCCGATGGTGGCTGCGGCCTTTGAATTCGGTTTCATGGGCGGCTCCATGGGCAGCGTCGTCGGTGAACGGTTTGCGCTCGGCGTGGAAGAAGCGATTCGCCGCCGCGCACCCTTCGTGGTGTTCTGCGCTTCCGGCGGAGCCCGCATGCAGGAAGGGCTTTTCTCCCTCATGCAGATGGCCAAGACGACCAACGCTGCGCGCCGTCTTGCGGATTACGGCCTTCCGTTCATCACTGTGCTGACGGATCCGACGATGGGCGGCGTCTCGGCTTCCTTTGCCTTTATTGGCGACGTGGTCATTGCTGAACCCAAGGCGCTCATCGGCTTTGCCGGTCCCCGCGTGATTGAACAGACCGTGCGTGAAAAGCTCCCAGAGGGTTTCCAGCGTTCCGAATTCCTGTTGAAGCACGGTCAGGTGGATAAAATCGTCGACCGCCGCGATATGCGTGCGCAGATTTCTGTTATTACGCAGCTTCTGATGAAGAAGCAGCCGATCAACGGGATTTGACGCCGATCGTCTGCAGCGGCGCTGTTCCTCGATTTCAAGCGGCAGGCACATCTCCCGCCCGTTCGTTGGGCGGACGCAGCTTTTTGACGGGTTTCTGAATACGTCAGACATTCGCTGAAGCGGGATACGGCTGCCGATGCGGTAAGTTTCTTTGACACGGGCATGCATCCGCAGCCCGTGTCTTTATTGTTTTTTCGATGAGTTGGATTTCACTGCTATGACTATCCCCGTAGTCTCTGTTTCTGCGCCGCATCAGGCGCCTGCTGCCGGTGCTTCGCTTAATCAATGGCTCGAGTTCATTGAGAAGCTCCACGATAAGCCCATCGATATGGGGTTGGAGCGCATGCAGACGATGATCGCCCGCATGGGCATTAAGTTTGAATGTCCCGTCGTCACGGTTGCCGGCACAAACGGCAAAGGGTCCACTTGCGCCGTCATGGAGCGCATTTGGCGCGAAGCAGGGTTCCGTACGGCCATGCATACGTCGCCGCATCTCATTCGTTTCAATGAGCGCGCGCTCCTCAATGGTGAGGAAGTCTCGGACGAGGCGCTGATCGCTGCCTTTGGCGAAGTGGAGTCCGCACGAGGCGGGATGACGCTCTCGTACTTCGAATACACCGGCCTCGCGGTGCTCAAACTTTTTCAGAATGCGCATCCAGATGTGGTGATCCTCGAAATCGGCTTGGGCGGCCGGCTCGATGCCATGAATGCCGTCGATCCGGACGTTTCCATTGTGGCGGCGATCGGCATTGACCATACGGCATTTCTGGGGAACACTCGAGAAGCAATCGCCCTCGAGAAGGCGCATATCTACCGCTTAGGGCGGCCGGCTATCTGCTCGGACCCCAATCCGCCGTCAACGCTGGTTGGCTACGCTGCCGAAATCGGCGCGAAGCTTCTGCTCATCAACCGCGATTTCAGTGTGACGGAACATCCTGACGGTTCGTTCCAATTCCGCATGGGCGACCTCAGCTGGCAGCTGCCGCGGCCTGCGCTCAAGGGCGAAAATCAATACCGCAACGCGGCGGGCGCCCTTGCGGCGATTGTTTCGCTCCTCAATCGTCTTCCCGTTACGGAAGCCGCCGCCGCTGCCGGCCTCACTGAGGTACGCATCACGGCGCGTTTTGAAGAGATTACGACCCAGCCCTGCACGACGCTCCTCGACGTGGGGCACAACCCTCAGGCGGCGGGTGTCTTGGCAGAAAACCTTCATGCCTCCCGAAAACCAGGAGAAAAGACCTTGGCCGTTTTCGGCATGCTCGAAGATAAGGATCGTGCTCAGGTGGTCCGACTGACAGCGCCGGAAATCGATCGCTGGTTCATTGCCGGCTTGCCTGGTCCGCGAGGGGGCTCGGCCGAGGCGCTCAAAACGAAGATGCTCGAGGGCGGCGTAGGGGAGCGTGCGATTGAGTCCTTTCCGGCCATTGCCGACGCGCTCTATGCGGCTCGCCTCTTCGCCGAGGACGAGCCGGCCGCGCCTGTGCGCATCATTATTTTCGGATCCTTCGTGACGGTCGGCGAAGCGCTTGAGGTCTTTGCTAAGGAAGGACTGCGCTGGTGATCATCAGCGTCCGGGGTCCTTGAAGATTCTCCGCGAGTCTGCCCGAGGAAGCGCAGGTTCGCGGAGAAGATATTTATCTGTTGACAAAAGTTCGATATCGAACTAACATAACGATCGAAGCCGCTCCCACCACAGAGCGGCTTTTAACGAAATAAATAATTCGATGTCGAACCACTTTGGGATCTTCCCTTTCGTTAATGAACTTCCCTGCTCTTACAATCAATGGATAAAAATCATGAATTCATCCAAGAAGAACTTCACGCTCATTCATGCTTCTGGCGACGCCCGCACGGAGCTCCATGACGAGCTTGGCCTAACGGGCTGTGAAGTCTCTGTCAATGACTTGCCAGCTGGTGCTGCCGTACCGTTTGTGCATGCGCACCGGCAAAATGAAGAGCTCTACGGGATCCTTTCTGGCGCTGGCGAAATCTGGCTTGACGGCGAGGTGATTGCGCTTCGTGCCGGCGACTGGCTCCGTGTGGCGCCGGCAGCTAAGCGCGCCATTCGGGCATTGCCGACCGAGGCTATGCGCTTTGTCTGTATTCAAACGAAGTGCGGCAGTCTCGAGGGCTTTACGATGACCGACGGGATGCCTTGCGAAGAAAAGGCGCCGTGGCACTGAAATTTCTTCTTATCGAAAAGTTAGAACGACAGGGCGGCCGACAGGACCGCTGATAGAATTTTGTGAGCTTCACCATTGTCTTCGGTCATAGAAGAGGACGAGCGGTGAAGCTCATACTGTTTCTATTGCTTGTAATGCTCGAGGCGTTCCCATGTCGTTCTTTAATCCTTTCCGGAAAAATCAACGCCCTGAAGGGGTGAAGCTCGCGACGATGCAAACACCGGAAGAGGCTGGTACTGCCGCGCCGCATGCCGAACCCACCTTTGGACCGAGAACGGAGCCGTCATTAGGACGATTCAATGAGGGAACGCAGACGGGCGGGCAGACGGCACCGTCCGCTCAGCCGACGGAACCTCCGCCCTTTGACTTTGCTGAACCTGCGGCTCAGACCGCTGGGGAGCAAAGTGCTCCTCCTCAAGCTCCTCAAGCGCCTCAGCCGCCGGAACGCCAAGCCGCAGCGCCGACTGCGCCTAAAGCAGCCCCCTGGGATCCGTATGGTATTCAGGCGCCGACGACGGATAAAAAAGAGCCCCAATGGGGGGCTTCAGCCGAAAGCGTCTCTGCACCGGAGGCCGCTCAAATTCTGGCGCCCGAGGCCGCAGGCGCTCCGGCTGCGCAGGCGCCTTTTGTCATGCCTGAACCTTGCCAGGAACCGGATCCGTCCCCTGCGGCGGCAGGTGAGAGCGAAGATGCTGAAGTTCTTAAACCGGCCTTGAAGCCCGTGCCGCGCGAACAAGTGCGCGCTCAGGCCGAACGTGAACGCGCCGCCGAACGTCCGGCTCGCCGTCCGCTCACGGATGCGGAGCTGCTTGCCCGCCGACGCACTAAGCACCGCATGGTGGGAGCGGCTGTTCTTCTGATGGCCGCGGTGGTTGCCGCGCCTTTCGTGATCGATAACGAACCGCCGATCGACACGTCTAAGCTCGAGAGTACCGACATCAATATTCCTAAAGAAAGCGAGACGAGCACAACGCTGAATGTGCCGCCGGCGGCTCACGGGGATCGTGCTCAGGCGGGCGACGTGGATGTGTCGGATACGTCTATGGGCCGCGCGGAGTCGACTGCTAAAGCCAATCTTGAGCGTGAAGCGAAAGGAGCCGCCGAGGCCGCTCCGAAGCAGTCCGGCAAGACGGCAGCGCCAGCGCAGGCGGCGAAATCTGAAAAGGTCGAAAAAACGCCTGCCAAACCTGCCGAGAAGACGGCGGCAAAGCCCGATCCAAAGGCTCAGAAACCGGCTCAGAAGCCGCAGCCGGCCGCGAAGTCTGCCGGCATCGCGCCGCCGACGGGGAAGGGCTGGTATGTGCAGGTTGTCGCTACGAGCAACGAAGCCGCCGCGGAGCGCACAGTGAAAAAGCTCGCGCTCCTGGGACTCCCCGCCTACCGTACCAATGAGGGCGGCGCACTTTGGAAGGTTCGCGTGGGGCTTTATGCTGAGAAATCTGAAGCCGAAGGCGTACGGGGTACGATCATGCTTAACGGCATCGCTCAAAAGCCTTATCTGGCGAAAAAAGATTAATGCTTTGAGGCCGGACAGCAGGTGGCTTCGGGGTCACAAAACCTCCGAGGGAATCGAAAGTCCGGCAGACAATTTTCGGTACAATGTAGCCCTTTTAAGAGAAGTCCGGCGTCGCTCTTGGGGCAGCCGGAAACGGGCGTCGTAAAGCTCCCCATTTTCTCTAACTCATTTCTCTCCCGCCTGCAGCGCACTCATGACGGAAATCGACTGGATCATCATTGCCGTTCTCGCACTTTCCACCATCGTTGGAATCATGCGCGGCGTGCTGCGTGAAGTGCTGGCCATTGCCGGCTGGGTTGCAGGCATCTTTCTGGCGATGAACTATTCCGCGGTTGTCGCCGAACACATTCCGCTTGAAAGCATCGGATGGCTGCCGCGCGTCATCATTGCGGCTGTCCTGATCGTTGTGGCCTGCCTCTTTGTGGTGGGACTGCTTTCGGCCATTATTCGGCGTCTGCTTGAAACGGCGGCGCTGCGCTTTGAAGACCGCGCTCTGGGCGCCGTTTTCGGCTTCCTGCGCGGCATTGTGGTTGTCTGCGCCTGTGTCTTCTTTTTCGGTATGCCCGCTTCCATCCATGAAAGCCGTATGTGGCAGCAGTCCGTGCTGATCGGACCGACGGAAACGATCATCAATTGGTCGATGCCCTATCTGCCGGCATGGCTCGCTGACATGCGCCGGTCTTATCGCCGCAGCTGAGAGAGGCAGGGCTCATTCATATCATGTGCAAGTTTTCACTCAAAGCCGCTCCGAGACTCGTCCGGGCGGCTTTGCGCATTGTGCCGTTATAGCCCATGCGCGCAAAGTTACTGTTTTTTCCCTTTTTCCTATTTTCTCTTCGGGCGTTCACCCCGGCCTAATCGAGGATTACATCCATGTGCGGCATTGTTGCCCTCCTTTCCAATGAACCTGTTAATCAACGCCTCTACGACGCGCTGCTCCTTTTGCAGCACCGCGGTCAGGATGCGGCGGGCATCGCGACGCTCGACGGTCTGCAGTTCCACATTCATAAGGCCATGGGCCTGGTGCGCGACGTCTTCCGTACGCGCAACATGCGTGATCTGACGGGCAATGTCGGCATCGGTCACGTGCGCTACCCGACGCAGGGCTGTGCGAGTTCGAATCAGGAGTCGCAGCCCTTTTACGTCAATGCGCCTTACGGCATCATGCTTGCTCACAACGGCAATCTGACCAATGCCGAGGCGCTTAAGCAGGATCTGTACGAGCACGACCATCGTCATATCAACACGACGAGCGATTCGGAGGTGCTGCTCAACGTTTTAGCCAATGAAATCTCCCGCGTCTGCGACGGCGGCAGTCTTGACGCTGACGGCATCTTCAAGGCCGTCGCGGCCGTACATAAGCGCGTGCGGGGCTCCTACGCCGTGGTGGCGCTGATTGCCGGCAAGGGGCTCCTTGCCTTCCGTGATCCGCATGCCATTCGGCCGATCTGCTTCGGTTCGGCGATTGCTGCCAACGGCGAACGCGAATGGATGGTGAGCTCGGAATCGGTGACGATGGTGGGGCTCGGCTTTAAGCTCGAACGCGATCTGGAACCCGGCGAAGCGCTTTGGATCGATTTCAAGGGGAACGTTGAAACGCGTCAGTGCGCCGAGAATCCGGTGAAGAATCCCTGCGCTTTCGAATACGTCTATTTTGCGCGTCCGGATTCCCTCATTGACGGCATCAGCGTCTATGGCGCCCGCCTCAATCTCGGCGTTTATTTGGCTGAAACGGTGAAAAAGACGATTGACCTCAAGGATGTTGACGTCGTCATGCCGATCCCGGACAGCTCTCGGCCGTGTGCGCAGGAGCTCGCCAAGCAGCTTGAGCTCCCCTACCGCGAAGGGTTCATTAAAAATCGCTATATCGGCCGCACCTTCATCATGCCCGGGCAGACGACCCGCAAGAAGAGCGTGCGTCAAAAACTCAACGCCATGCCCGTGGAATTTGAAGGCAAGAACCTGCTGCTCGTTGACGACTCCATCGTGCGCGGCACGACGATGAAGGAAATCGTCCGTATGGCGCGCGAGTCCGGCGCAAAGAAGGTCTATGTTGCTTCTTCTGCGCCCCGCGTGATGTTCCCGAATGTCTACGGCATTGATATGCCGACGAAGTCGGAACTGATCTGCGGCGACGGCAAGGATGCGGACGCTGTGGCTGAAGTGATCGGCGCCGACAAGGTGATCTTCCAGACGCTTGACGGCCTGAAGAATGCGCTTTCGGATCTCAACCCGTCGATTCCGGCCTTCGATTGCTCATGCTTTGACGGCGTTTATGTCACGGGCGACGTAACGAACGAATATCTCGATCGTCTGAGCCAAGCTCAGGCCGCTCCTCAGCCCAAGGCTCAGGACGATGAAGAAGGCGAAGGCGCAAACGAATAACGCCGAATGCTCTTGTCGGAGCTAAACGATAGCCGTTTGGGTTCATGAAAATGCCCGCCGGGAATCATTCAATGATTTCGGGCGGGCATTTGCCGTTTAGGGTGCGGGCGGCGCAGGCGGCGTTGTGCTGCTCGTGCCCATCACGGTCTCCCAGCCGAGCGGGCAGGAGCGAACGGTCGGGAAGTATCCTTGTTCGCTCGAGCACCAGTACCACGGGTAGCTGCCGGATCCGGCAGCGCCCGATGCCGCGGGAGCCGCGGCAGCATAGGACGTGCCCGGCGTGACGGGAACCGTCTGCACCGGGACCTCAACATAGCGCGGCGTCGAGGAGCGATAGAGCTCTGCGCCGAGGATCGTGCCGACCGTAATCGTCGGCGCCCAGAAACCCCAGCTGCGGTACCAAGGACGAGGGTGCCAGCCGCGATGGTATCTCGGCGGGGGCGGAGGCGGGCCGGGGCGGAAGCCCGGGCGATGACCAGGACCGCCAAAGCCGGGTCCGGGATGGTGCATGCCGGGCGGCGGGCCGGCCAATGCCGGTGAAGGCAGGGCTGAGAAAGCGGCAAAGACGCCGCAGGTGAGCATCAAAGCCAAAGCGCCGAGCGAGCGTCGAAATCCGGAGCCGCTGCCGGCGGCTGCAGCAAACCTCTTCTTCATAACAAAGCTCCTTTCTTTGCAATAGCCATTGCGGCGATTTCTGAATCACTGTTCAGATATGACAAGGTTAGTGCGGGAACGCTGAGGTCAAACATAGGAATTTATAAAAAAGTGTTAGACCTTGCGGCAATCGATTCTGCAGACCCTTGGCCGGCAGACAGCCGGCCGCTCCGGGTTCACCGGCGTCTGATCGTCAGCCGCATCGTGCTCGTGCGTCCAAGATCATCCGCAACGGCGAGTTCATGCGTACCGGCGGGTGCAGACCATTCGAGCGCCTTGCCGACTCGGCGGGCACCCAGAAATGCGCCGTCGGCATACCAATAGAGAATGGCAGCGTCCGGATCGGCCCCCGCAGCAAGCAGCACACGGGCTGCGTCAAAGCCGACGGGCGAGTAAATGGCGGCTCCCGCTTTGGGAGAGGTGATCACCGGAGCGCGGCCCCCTGGGACGCCCAAGCGTTCAGCACATTGGGCCGTGTATGGCGGTGGCGGCTCCTTGGCGATGCCCGCCGCCAGAAAGACCTTTTGAAAGTGCGTCGGCCAAAATTCCCAAACGCGTCTTTCAATGCCGAGACCGGGGCCGCAGGCCCGAAGCCCGGTTTCTTTGTCAATCCAAATTTCGCGAAAAACACCCGAATCCCGCACGGATGTGCGGCCGGGAAGGATCCAGGCGTTGGTTCGGCGGCTGCAGAGCCGAATATCCAGGTCGCCCGTTGCCGCGCAGACCGGTTCAAGAGCGACTTTTAGATGTTTGTCTTCGGCTTCTTGCTGTGCATTGACGGCGGCCGGCCAGTCGAGTGCGGGGATGCTCCCCAGACGCAAAGCCGCCGCGCGGAAGAGCGGAGCGGCAAGATGCGCTCCCTGAAGCTGCGGGTTGGGACGTCCGGCAAAGTCTCCGAGCCACACGACGATGACATAGGGACCTACCATGCCGGCGGTCCATGCATCGCGCCAGCCGTTGCTGGTTCCGGTTTTATAGAGGAGCTCGCGTCTCGTACCGCGAATCGTCACCGATTCACCGCGCGAAGCCAGCATGCGGCGAAGGACAAACTGCGCTTCACGCGAAAGCGGATCGGCCTCGGCCGGGGAGGCTTGAGCTTCGAGGAGCCTAAGCGGCCGGAGGAGTCCTTCCCCCGCGACCATGGCGTAGAGCTTGGCGGCGTCGGCCATGGTGATTTCTGCGCCCCCCAAAACAAGGGAAAGCCCGTACCAATTTTTGTCATGGGGGAGCTCGACACCGGCGCGTTTGAGGAATTCATAGAGCCCGGGGCTGAGGCGCTTTTCCAAATCGACCGCCGGAATATTGCGCGAGAGCACCAATGCATCTTCGGCGGAGAGCGGCCCTCGGAAGCTGCCGTCTGCATTGTCCGGGGCCCATCCGCCGACGGCGATCGGGCTGTCAATCAGGACCGTCTTTTCGTGAATAAGCCCTTGATCAAGCGCGAGCGCATAGGTGAAGGGCTTCAGCATGGAACCGGGGCTTCGCTTGGCCGTCCAGGCATTGACCTCGCCCTGAATTGAGGGGTCAAAGAAGTTTGCCGAGCCCACCATGGCGAGCACGGAACGGTCGCGGGCGTCAATCACTGAAAGGGCGGCATTCTTCACGCCCCAAGGGGAGAGCCGTGCAATGGTTTCGCGAACGAGCGCTTCCATTGCCGATTGAACATCGAGCGAGAGCGTGCCCTTGAGTTTTCCCGCTTTGAAAGCCGTTTTGTCAGCGTTGGGTTCTGACCGCTCCGGGGTCCCCACTATGCGGTTCAGAACCGTTTGCGCGTAGTGGGGAGCGAGAAAAGGGAGGTGTTCCGGACCGAACACCTCAAGCGGCGCTCGCAGCGCTGCAGCGGCAGAAGGCGGATAAACGCCTTGCTCCACGAGGATGCGTGCAAGCCGCAGCCGCGCGGTATCGAGCGGCGTGCTGCCTTGAGTGTAAGGGCGCCGTTTGACGGGATTCTGCGGAATAACGGCGAGCGCCGCGACTTCTGCCGGCGTGAGATGGGAAGCCTCTTTATGGAACCATACGGCTGCGGCAGCTTCTGCGCCCTCCACATTGCTGCCGTAGGGCGCGAGGTTGAGGTAGGCCTCAAGAATCTGCCGCTTCGTGTAATGCGCTTCGTAGCGCATCGCATGCCAGATCTGCCGAAGTTTTCCGTCGGGCGTATCTGTCTGCAGATGGAGCCGCATGCGGGCAAGCTGCATGGTGATCGTCGACGCGCCGGTGCGCCAGCCGCCGATGTAGGTGCTGACGGCCGAGCGAATCAGCGCCAGCAGATCAAAGCCCGGGTGCTTATAAAAGTTCCGGTCCTCATAGGCGATGGTGGCTTCAACCAGTTTGGGGTCGATCGATTCGAGGGGCGTTTTAACGCGGAAAATGCCGTCAGCGGCCGGTACGATGCGAAGGAGGACGTTTTCTCGCGAGTAAAGCACGCTCGAAAATGGAATGCCTTCGAGGAGCGGCGGCGCAGCTTCCGAGGCCGCGCGATTTTTAAGAACGGCGTACCCGCCGTATAAACCCACGGTCATGATCGCCGCAGAAAGCAGGACATAGGCCGTGCGGCGCAAAAAAACAACTGCAGGGCTGCGGCCGACTTCTGAGGCCTGGGGAATAGGCGAGGCCGCCGTCGCCTCTTCGCTTTTGGCGGATTCTGCGGGGGCAGAAGACTGCGGCGACGCTGCGGCAGGCTGCTCAGCCGGCGCAGTATTCGCTGAGCCGGCCGCTGGTAATTGTCCGCTGGCATCGACGGGTTTGTGTGAAAGGTCGTCGGTCATTGGACTGCGCTCGCAGGCGTTGGGGAAGTGGCCGGCTGAGGAGCGTTCGTGCCGGAAGGCTCTTCAGGCGCCGTGATGCGGATCTTGGCGCTGCGGCTCTGAGCTGCCAGCGCGGGGTTGCTCAAGGACTCTGCTGCTGCGGAGCCCGCTCTATAAACGCCCGGATAGGCTGCCCGCACGGTGTAGGTGAAAGTGAGCGGCTCCCAGTTGGTGAGCGCAGGCACGGCCCACTGCACACGGTCTTCGGCACGGCGGCATTCGAGTGCGCCTTCGGGGCATGCCCCCGCAGGCATGGCCCAGACAAAGCCGCCCGGCAGGAGGTCGGTGACAACGGCGTCGCGTACGGCGCTTTCGCCCGCAAAACTCTTCACTCTGACGCGGACCGTCACGCGTTCGCCGGCGGTGAATTCGGTCTTGGCTTTGCCGTCGGCGCCAAGGTACGTGCGTTCGACTTCAAGCGCGGATCGGTCGGCCGGCCGCGTGTCATCGGGCACGATGTAGCCCGTTTGCTCGACTTGCCACCAAACATAGGGCGATGCCGGGAGACCAGATGCTTCGGCAGCCAGACAGCCGGGGGCATCGAGGAGCGCGCCCCAGGCGCCCAGCACGAGACGATCCTGGTCGGCAGGGAACCCGTCCGCACGTCGAGTGCAGACCAAATCGGGGGATGTGGCCGATTCGCCGGCCGTGAGACCGCCCACTTCGGGCGTGAGCGCAGCACGAGCGGCCGCAGCGGCATAGATCGGCGAAACAATGCCGGCGGCAAAGGTGCGGGCCAGATCTTCACCGGCCATGCTCACCAAGAACCGTGCAGCGGGTTCTTGTCCCAAGCCGGCTTCGGAGAGCGCCGAGGCAGCCAAGGCGGCAGCCGTTTCCGGCGTCCACGCACCGGCGGCACGAGCCGTCGACGGCGTGGACTTCACCAGTGAGCGAGCCTCGTCACGAAGGCGAAGCCGTGAATAGGCGGCAGCCAGAAACGAGGCGGCAGCATCACGCTCCCAGCCTTCAAAGCGCGACGTCATGGAGGCGCGCAGCGCTTCGAGCTGCGCGGTGGTCATGGTGCCCTCACGGGTGAGCACCCAGAGCGTGTAGGCGCTCGTGCGGGCGTCATCAATCGTCTGAGGATCCAGATTGACTGAACGAACCAGGCGGCTCCGCAGGAGCTGCAGCGGTTCGAGCGCGCTCGAGTCAAGCCGAAGAGCGTCGACCAGATAGTCGAGCACTAAGGCGCTGAGGAAAGGATCGAATTCGCTCCAAGGCATCGCTTTCAGGCCTTCGCGAGTGAGGGTGCTCTGCACCGCGGCATAAACCTTTTCGCGGCGTTGGGCAGCATCTTGAGCGGCCTTCTTGGCGGCCGAGTCGTCCGTTGTCAAAACCGACTGCGGCAAAAGGCGTGCGGCGTCCGTGTTGAGCGCGAGCAGCACTTCCGGCAGCGATGCAGCCAGCCGGGGAAGCACCGCTCCGAAATCGTTGTCAGCCGTCTGGAAGGGGCGGCCCAGTTCGGGAGCGAGCGCAGCGGGGGTGGAAGCCGCAATGAAGCGGGTGCGGTCATTGATCGGGTAGAGCACCGTCGGTACTTCGTATGCCGATTTATCCGCTGAATGCTCAGCTCGGCCTGCGTAAAGCCTTGTCTCTAGCAACGATGCGGGCCGCACGACAATGGATTCGCTGCGCTGGGCGGAAAGCGTCGCTCCATTCTCTTTTGCTCGCGCGTCAGCCTTGAGGATAAATGGGTGTTCCCCGAGCGCACTGGGCTGATTGGGAACCGTGAACTGAGCCGAGGCCGATATGCCGCCGACAGCAGGGAAGTTAAGCGGAAGCACTTCGGGCTCAGCAGCAAATGCCGCGGGCGGCGTGATCGTTAAGCTCGCGGCTTCTGCGGGCATGTTCGGTGTGACGACCGCTCCAGCACGGAACTCGTCGCCAAGCGACAAGACCCCGGGAAGAGCAGGAGTGAGAGCAAGCGGGGGCGCAGCGACAATAGTCGCCTGAGCAGAACCAGCAGAGGCTTCGGCCGCCCCCACGGCGCTCACGCGCACTCGGCCGGCATAGCCTTCGGGCAGTTCGACAGTAAAGGTTTGAGCCTCAGGCCCCACTTCAACGAGTCCGCCCCACCAAACCGTTGACGGTCCGAAAGAGCGCTTGAAGGGGCTTCCGAAGCCCGCAGCGGCTTTGGCGCTCGCCATGAAGTCGCCGCCCACAGGGGCTTTGATGAGGTCCTTAAGCGATCCGGCGTCCGGCATGAGGAGTGAAAGCGTCTCACGGGTATCGACTTCGAGCGCTCGATCGAGCAGCATCGTCTTAATCGGGTCGGGTGTCTGCCAGTTGGTGAGCGAAAGCAGTCCGTCATCGGCCGCAAAGAGGAAAACTTTCGCCTTGGCAGCCGCGGAAACTTGAATGGGTATCCGGCGAGCGTTTTCGACTTTTTCGGGCGCCTTAATAGTGACGGGCAGGGTCTTGGCGGAGGCGTTGAGCTCAATGGGAACGGCGGTTTCCGCAAAACCCTTCAGGAACTTCTTGGCGTCAGTTTGGCCGCGCACGACAGAGAGCCGCAGCCAAGCTCGCCCGGTGAAATCGGCAGGGGCTTCAAGCTCGAGCAGGTTTTCGCCTGCATTGACGCTCACCCACTTGGTGGAAATCACTTCTGCCGACTCAAAGCTCGCCAGCGCAAAACCCGATACCGGGGAGAGCAGCGAGACACGCACGGTGTCGCCGGCATTGAGATTCGTTTTTTCAAGTTTGGCGCGAAGCTCTGCCGTCGGCAGCATGCCGTCGGCAAAATCAGCCAATCGGCCGCCGGCAGTACCGTAAGGAATCACGAGGAGTTCTCTGCCGGACTCATCGGCCGCACGAACAATCCAGTTGCCGGGCTCGCCCGTGAGCAGTTTGATCCGAGCAATGCCCTGATCATCCGCGGTGACGTCCATTGTTTGCCGAACTTCCGGAGCTTCATCGTCCGAATAGGTAAAGCGTCCCGAGCTGTCTTCACTCAGGGTAGTGATCCAGCGGCTTTTTTCAATTGTGACTTTGAGCCGTGTGCCTGCTTTGGGCTTGAGGCAGCGGTCAATCACGGCCAAAGCCATGGAGGCCGGCTCACCCGTCAAAAGGAACCATGAGGGTTGCGGCGTTTCTTCGATCCGCCAGCCCACGGCGATGTCGTTTGGCGAAGCAATGAAGGAGAGATGCCGTTCAACAGCGCCAGCCCCTTCGGCTTCGGTACCGGTAAGCGTGAGATCCACGTCGGCAAAGCCGTTTAACTCTAAAAGCGAAAGCGGAACCATCGCATCTATTGAACCGGAGCCGGGTGTAACGGCTGTTTCAATGTCCAAGGTGCGGCTTGTCGGCAGCGCTTTCCACGGAGCGGCGCCGGGAGATGGGAAGAGCCACCCGTCCCATCCGGGCAATTTGACTTCAGAGACGGGCGTTACTTCTGCCGTGCCGGTTACGCGCCGACCTTGAGCGCCCGCGCCAAAGAGGCTCGTCAGCGTTGCTGAAATCGGCAGATCGTTTGGCTTGACCCAGCCGGCTTTAGCCTCATCAGCGGGAAGTTCGGCTGAGAGTGAAAGCGTTTCAGGGGAGAAGTCGCCCACAAAGACGCTCGTAGTAGAGAGCGCGGCGCGTTCTTCGCCGCCCGCGAAAAGATCCAGACGAAGCGTGCCCGGAAGCGTTCCGTCGGGAATCTTCCAGTCAAAGGAACCCAGCCCTTCGTCATTGAGTTTTACCGTGCGCTTCTCCAGTACTCGGCCGGCATCATTGGTGAGCTTGAGTTCAATGGGAGTGCCTTCCGGAAGACGGTCAAAATCAAGTTTGCGTACGCCGAAGCCGAAATGCACGGTTTCACCCGTGCGGAAGATGCCGCGGTCGGCAAAGCTGAAAGCCGAAAGCCCCGTGCCGCCCGTATAACGGCCGCCGACATCCCAGCGAAGCGTTTCTGCAACGTTGGAGCCGTCCTTGAGCGAAAGCCATGCGAGGTCGGTGCCCTTGGAGCGGAGTGCGGCGGCGGCAGGCTTCTTTTCACGCTCCCAGCCGCGGGTCGATTTGAAGTGAGCACGTCCGTCCGCATCGGTTTCCGTGGTTTCCAGCACGGTGCCGTTTTCTGCCAAAAGAAAGGCTTTGAGACCTGCTGCGGGCTTCCCGTCAGCGAAGTTTGCTGCAAAGAGGTCCAGTGCGCCGCTCGCCGAGGTCTTGGCGATCATTGCGATATTGGTGATGAGAATGCGTTTAGAGGCATTGGCGACGGTTTCAGGCTTCCCGTCCTTCATGCGTGTGCCGGTGAGCTCAATTTGATAGAGCCCAGGCCCGCTGCCCATGACGGCTTCAGAGAGGTCAAGCGCTGTGAAGCGCGCTTCGCCCGGACGCTTGGGATTGACTTCTCCGAGGTCAGTGCTCCCCGATGAAGCCGTGACCCAGCTGTCAGGCGCAATCGACTTCATCACATTCCAGCCGTCGGCGGCGAGTGAAAGGAATTCATTGCGTACACGGGCAATGCGCCAATTGAGCTTGTCGATGCCGGCTGTAAAGAGGGAGAGTTCCCAGGAACCCGCCAGCGTGAGCATGTTTCCGGGCTGCAGGAACGTGATTTCTGCGGAGGGCTGCGGCAGGAGCAGTACGCTCTTCCAGCCGTCCTCCAGCCCCGGCATGCCGGCAGGGCCAAAGCCTTTGGGGAGCTCAAGATAGATGTAGTCGCCCGGCGTCGCTTTCAGGCGCAGCTTTACGCGCCCGGTGGTGCTCCATTCCAGATCAGGGCGAACTTCAAGCGCGGAAGCTCGCTTTAAAACTTCATCATCGATCAGCGGCGCAGCGGTCCAGACAGTGTCGGAGGCAGCCGTCGAATCGAGTTTTTTCGGCAGCGTCAGCACTCGGATACGCTTGGAGAGCTCTGTTGGGTCAAGCGCCAAAGACGAGGCGATAGTGATTTCATACTCGGCGTTGAGCCCGTCATCCTTCACCGGCAGAATGGAAGCTTCCGTAATTTGGAAGAGCGTGGAAAGCCCGGGAACAGTTACAGAAGCTTTAGCTGCTTCAAATCCTTTGGGAACGGTAAAGCGGCCGTCTTGAAGCTTTGCCCGCCCTGCAGCGCCTTTAACCAAAGCGGAAGCAACGACCGGACTGTCGGCGAGTTCAATCACCGGCACCTTAACGTAGAGGCTCTCTGAATTGTCGCCCCAGACAAAGCTCGGCTTGCCGAGCTTCAAACCAGATTTCGCATCAAAGTCAAGCGTGAAGTTCTGCTCAATGCGCGTCTTGACTGCCGCAGAAACGGAAGTCGTGAAATCAAACTCAAAGGACAGAGCACGGTTTTTCTGCTCAAGCGGGTCGATCCAAACTTGAGCACGGGAGGTCACGGCAGTGAGCGGAGGTGTTTCCACCGTTAGGAAATTGGTCGTCAGTGAGGCGCGAAGCGGCATCGGCAGGCCAATCAGGGAGGTGCGGAAGCGCTTACCGGGCTGCCAGGCCTCTTTCGGTGTGAAGACAATAGTGCTTGGTGACGCCCATCGCCATTCCCCTGCCGTTTCCGGTGTGAGCTGCACGCCTTGAACTCGAGTTCCGGGTTTCCCGAGCGTCAGCTGACACCGTTCATACCATTCGTCCCCGTAGGCGGCACGGCATTGACTTTCCGCTGGGGAAATCTCAATGCGCAGCGGCGCTTTGGCGCTTAAGGGTGAAGTCCCTGTTGGAGCAAGCCAAATGCTTTGTACGTCATTGGCTGCCGGAGCGGCTGACGCCGCGCAGGCAAAGGCGCCGGCGAGGGCGCAGACGAGAAGCGAAGGAGAAGAATTCAGAGGCTTGAAGCAACGCATGCGCGGACTCCACGGAAAGAAAGCACAAGTCCTTCAAGCTTAGCCCGCAGAGATCAAACCGTCGAGGCACGGATGCAAGGAATGGACATATAAGCATGCTTTCCAAGCATCTGACCTGCCAATATCGGGTTTATGACAAGACATCGTGAGCACTTGTCATGAAAACAGAGTTACTGGGTTTATATACGTTTGTGCAAACAAATTATTGTGAGTATTTTTATAAGCGAAAATTGAATAAAGCGAAATCGTGAATGAAGGATGTCCTATTTGTTGTGTATATAGCAGTATTCTCTGAATGAATCAGAGGAAAAGGGAGAAGGTTTACACAAAGAAAAAGAAGATCCAGTCTTTGCGGATGGATGCTGTTGAGAGCAGATCCGAAAGTGTCTGTCGTGATCTCATGCTTACCAGAAAAGAGGGCATAAAACTCAAAAGTCAGCGATAAAAAGCTATCTTGGCTAACCCTTTTTGCGCAAGAATGGATGAAGCTCTTCATGGAGGCTCTCCCATGCGGTATGCCAACGTACTTCTCATCCTATTCCTCTGTGCTATTAGCTTTGCGAGCGAGTCGGCCCCGCTTCGCTTTGCGGCTGCAGAGATGCCCAAACCGGATCCGTGTTTGCCGTTTATCACGGAGACCTACAAATGGGTAGAGAAACATTGGCCTGATGGCGCCACATTTCGTTATTACGATGTCACATCGCTTGAAAAGGCCGTGCAAAACCGCGAGATCGATATTGTGCTGACAGAAGCTGGTGCCGCAGCTCGACTGCGCAGTGAAGGAGCACGGCCGTTTCTTACAGCCGTTTCCAAACGGCATCCCAATCCAGCGAGCAGTCAGGGTTCCGTCATTTTTGTTCGTTCGGACAATGAAAATGTGCAGAAGATTGCCGATCTTCAAGGCCGAAAACTCGCGGCGACATCATTAGGTGATTTCACAGGGTATCAGGCTGCGATGGGGGAAATCTTCAAACGCAACTACGATCCGGAGAAATTTTTCTCTGCAGTTACGTTTGTAGGAAGCAGCTCGAAGCTTGCTATGCAACACGTTGTCCAGGAAGTGATTGATGGACGAGCTGATGCAGGCGTTGTGCGCACCTGTTTTTTAGAAGATCTTACGACGCATAAAGGAATGCTTCTTCCGCTGAAAGTCGTGGAACCTTATTCCGACTCGAAATTTGCCTGCAGCCGATCAACTGAGCTTTATCCGAATTGGACCATCTCATCTGTCCCTTCGCTAACGGCGCCAGAGTTGCGGCGTATGTTTGAAATCCTTTTGCAGATGCCGCCGACATCAAGCGGAATGTTCTGGTCCTTGGCGCCTGACTTCAGTGCGACGGATCGTTTAATGAAGGATCTGCGCATAGGTCCTTATGCGTTTCTGCGGGGCTGGACGCTCTCACGCTTTTGGAAGGAATATCGGCTCTATATTTTTGCGGGACTGCTGCTGGTTGTCGGACTCTTAATCCATGTCCGCAGAACTGAAATTCTTGTCGAGCGCAGAACTCGAGACCTCAAGGATGCCTTTTTGCGAGAGGAAGCGCTTAAGGCCCAAACGCAGGAAGCAGAAGCACGACTTGAGCAATTTCAGCGGGCGGCAATTGCGGGGCAGGTTTCTAATATTTTTGCGCACGAGATTAAGCAGCCGCTGCACTCTGTATCCTGCTTCAGCCACGGATTACTTCGATCACTTGATTCAGGCAGCGGCTCTCCCGATCTGATGAGGCGAGGTCTGGAGAAGATTGAATCCGAGGTGCACGAAATCGGCCGCATTGTTGACCGGGTACGCAGCTACGCTAAAGGGCATGCAGGCGAACGTCAATGGCTGAACGCCTCAGCTGCTCTGGAGGGAATCCTTCTCAGGGAAACGCGGAAGCATGACGTGGTAGCACGTTTTCATGCACCTAAAGGTGCCGTGCAGATTCATGCCGATGAGTTGGAGCTGCGTCTTATCTTCCTTAACCTTATCAAGAATGCCTGTGAGGCGGTGGTTGCTGCAAAAGCACCAATAGTCTCCGCAGCCATTACCACATCCGGTGAGGACGTTATCGTTGAAATAGCGGACAACGGCCCCAAACTTTCCGAAGATGACTTGAAACACCTCAATGCCCCACTGTCATCAACTAAAAAAAGCGGTCTAGGTCTTGGGCTGCCGATTGTTCAAGGACTCGTTGCGCGTTGCGGCGGAACGATCGCTTTTAAGCGGATTCCAACGGGAGGACTTTTGTGCAGGGTGCACCTTCCCGTTTCACCCTCTGAACAACAAGAGCTCCAATTATGAAGAAGCCCCTTCAGCCTCCCTTGATCCGAATTATTGATGACGATGCACAAGCGCTGGAAGCAGTTGATTTCATGCTGAAGTGCGAAGGCTACTCAACGGTCGCTTATTCTTCTGCAGCCGAATTTCTTGTGGACGATATCCCAAGCCGCCCGGGGTGCCTGCTGAGTGACATCCGTATGCCCGATATGATGGGGACGGAGCTTTTTGATGAACTGCTCAATCGCAATTATCCTCATCCCGTTTTATTTATGACTGCCTTCGGTGATATTGAATCCGCTGTCACCGCTATGAAGAAAGGGGCAGTTGACTATCTCGTGAAGCCTGTTGCTGCCGAAAAACTTTTTGCCGGCGTCGTCAATGCACTGAAGATAGATCGCAAACGAAGAGAAGGTCTCGTGGGAAGTCCTTTTTGGTCGGATCGATGGGTTTCTTTGACTGATCGAGAGAGAGAAGTCGTCAAGCTCGTAGCCAAGGGGCTCATGAGCCGACAGATTGCCATTGAACTCGATATTAGTCAGCGGACCGTCGAAGTCCATCGGGCATCTGGACTTAAAAAACTCCAGATTCAAACGCCTGCACAAGCAGCACTTGTGCTTTCCGAAATTGAGGATCAGAACCGGACGCTCTAGGTATAAACCCGCGGCTCATGCTTTTGCTTTGGTTCTTCTCAACCTACGTACGTAGGTCGAAAGAACTATTTTTTCTATTCTGACCGCACGGATCCTTTGGAAGGTCAATGCCGATCTTCGAGAGTCAGGATCCACGATCAAAGGAGATGCACCATGAGCAAGAAAGGGATTTCTCGCCGTACACTGTTCGGCTCCACCGCACTTATGGCCGGAGCAAACCTGCTCATTCCCAGCGCTGCTGCCCAAGTCGTCCCAAACAGCTGCGCGCCGCTTCCGACGAAGTGGGATTTTGAGGCCGATGTCGTCGTGATCGGTGCAGGTGCCTGCGGTATGGCAGCCGCTATTCGTGCGGCGGATTTCGGTGCAGATGTACTTGTCGTCGATACAAATTATGATGTCGGCGGTCATGCCATTCTCTCAGCTGGCTCTATTGCATTGGGTGGAGGAACGGCTTTACAGAAGAAATACGGTATTCAGGATGATCCGGAAACATATTTTCAAGATTTGACTGACTGGTCTGTCACTGAAGTTGATGGCATGCCCGACTATCGCTTCGCAGACCGTGCCGTACAGCATGCTCTCGCATACAACGGTCCTGCCGTGTATGACTTCCTCGCTGCAAATGGACTGCCCTTTGAAGATGAGGCTCCAGACAACTTCCAGGCAAACCACGCCAGTGGCGTAACGGCACTGCGCTCTCATCACGTCAAGTGGAAGAACGGCGTGGGCGGTCCTTCACCTACTGGCACTAACGGCACCTCCGTTATGCGGCCGCTCGATGAGTCTGCACGCAAGCGGAAGAACATCCGCTTTCTCTTTAACTATCACATGGATCGGATCTTCCGCGAACAGCCGCTTGAAGGTCGGGTCCTCGGTATCGAAGCGCATTACACCCCAACCATTCTGCCAGGCCAGACAAAACCTCTTGTGAGTTGGAAGACGGACGGCAATATTGACTTCCATGAACCGTCCGTCACTGTTAAGGCTCGCAAAGGTATTGTGATTGCTACTGGGGGCAATACAGGCAACGTTGAATTCCGTCGAATGTTTGATCCCCGCCTTACCTCAGAATTCCAGTTGGGCGGCGGCGAGTGGTCCCCGCAGGATGGTTCTGGTGAATTGGCTGCAATGGCGATTGGCGCCGCACTCTGGGGATGCTGCAATCAGGCAATGAACCGCAATGGCGCACTGCGACGCGGCGCTTTTGTCGGCTCGCGTACGAGCTACGTTGCTTGGAAGCCGCAGAGCCCGATCTGGGGAAAGGTTAAAGCGACAGGACTCTTTGTTGGCAATTGGCAGGACTGCATTGCTGTCAATCAGGCCGGCAAGCGTTTCTATGATGAAACCAAGCCAGCTTATCCGAACGGCACTTGCTTTGGGTTCTTCGATAAATCCGGCGGATACGTGCACGGAGACTGGCGCAACTCTTCGAAGATCAAGCCGCAGTTTAGGAACTACATCGATGCGGCTTGTGCCATCAATGAAGGTTCTCAGGGACCGGATTGGGAAGCGGGTCCGCAGTGGGCGATCTTTGATAGTGCAGCTATTAAGCGTGAGCAGTGGAAAATCGACGAAAACTCAGGTGAAGAAGGCTACTTCTTTAAGGCTGATACGCTCGACGAACTTCAGGAAAAACTGACTCAAAATCCTTATCAGAAATTCAAACTGCCTAAGGGTCGTTTAGCGGAAACGGTCGCACGCTACAACGCTTTTGTTGAGAAGGGAGTTGATGAGGACTTTGACAAACCGAAGCCTCGTTACAAGATCGAGCAAGGACCGTTCTATGCCGCATGGTGCACTGTCTGCACACATGATACGTATGCGGGCCTGCGTGTTAACGGTAAGAACCAAGTTGTCGATATGGCAGGCAAAGTGATCCCCGGTCTTTACTGCGGTGGCGAATCTGCTGGCGGTGCAACACAGCACGGTATGGGACGCTGCTTCACGGCTGGCTACATCATCGGCGCTGAAGTCGTCAAAGGTTAACGTTCGCTGAGAAACTTGCGTTCGCGACGGAACGGTCAGATCTGATCGTTCCGTCATTTCTTAAGGAGACCCACCATGAGACGCGTTTCCCCCTTGCTTCTCGTTTTATTCTCCATCTTCACGTTCTGCGGTACGGCTTCAAGTGCCGAGCGCTTTGGTGCCGATCGGCATGCAGCGGCAGGCGTAAAGTGCTCGGCTTGTCATGGTTCGGATGCTGCAAATCCGAAAATGCCCACAATTGAGACCTGTACGCAATGTCATGATCTCAAAAAGCTTGTTGCGAAGACGGAGAGTGTAAAACCGACAAATCCTCACGTTTCGCCGCATTATCAGGACCAATTAGACTGCACAAACTGCCATCTGCAGCATGGACCAACAGAGAACTATTGCGACCAATGTCACCAGTTCAATTTCAAAGTTCCGTGATCCTGTTAAAGAAACTATAGATATTTTGCAGGGCTGTGATTATGTCTCAAGCCCTGCATTTGTTTTGATGGTCTATTTTTTAGAAGTAATGTACAACGCCTAAAATATATTCATACCCCTTCTTGTTTTCACTTTTTGGCGAGGTATCAATGGTCTGCTTTACAAAACCTGCATCCGTGTAGATGTGAGTTCGTTTGGTGAGTTCGTAATCATATCCGATAGATGCTCCCCAACGTGAAACGTCATATTTATCAGTCGTATTTGTCTGATTGGAACGTTCTGCACTCATATAACCCATACCGATTTTGGCTTTGCCCCCAGCGAGCGGCCATTGCAGGACAATCGTTCCTCCAAAACCGTCATAATTTTGCTTCACTGGTTTCAGTTCGCCGCAATTGTTAAGGTAACTTTCTTTGAAATATTCCGCCATTATAAAAGTTTTCAGAAATCCAAAATCATAGGTGGTTTGTACGCCAATTGAGAAAGGGTCTTTATGGGTGCGGTCACTGACAACTTCATCATTGCCGAGGTTGGTTGTATCTAGCAAGATCTGTGCGAATACCGGACCGTTCTCATATCGTATGGCGCCGGCAAAATATCGATTTTTTGCATTATTGGTGCGACCTTCCTGTCCGTCTGTCGCATTGGAGTACTGCAAATAGCCGGTAAAACCGGAAAATTTTGAGGTGGCATAGACGATGGAGTTGTCTACAGACCATGTCGTACCGGTTGTGTAGGGTTTAAAACCCGTAATGTATTGATCTTGAATGCCGCCGAAGGGATTCACGCGATAGGCATTCAAAAGCGCTACGGAACTGACGGACCCCTTCATGTAACCTAGACGTCCAAAGGTGAGTTTGCCAAAGTCGCCAGAAATCGCAAGCGATGCTTCACGCTCCCATAACCGGTTATTGGTTTGCAATGTACCAGTATCGCCGAGGAACTGACTTTCAAGAATGAAGCTTACTTTCAAGTTGTTGGCGAGGTCTTCACTGCCTTTGAGCCCAAACCGAGATGCATTTCGGCCGCCGCTTTTCATTGAGACGTTGTATTGAGTACTGCCCCCATCGCCGGTTTGTCTGCTGACTGTGAAGCCATAGTCCAGAACACCGTATAGGCGAACATCAGCGGCAGAAGCCGAAAGTGCAATTGCACTGAGAGAGGCTCCGAGAAGAATATTCCTCATTTTCATGAGTGTCTCCTTGAGATTAGAGGATGAAGTACGCTGCGATGAGGGTGATCAGCATTGCAGGCAATGTTCTTTTGACAATTTCGAGGGGGGTGACACCTGCCAGGCCGGCGGTAAGGATGAGGCCACCGCATAATGGCGATGAAAGGCGCCCAAGATGTCCCGAGAGCATGGCTAGATAACCCAAGTAATCTCGAGAAAGGCCGAATTTTTCGGCGTGCGGGGTCACTGCTTCATTGAAGGCGAACGTGGCGGCATCTCCTGATCCGGTCACAAGACCAAGCAGGTATGGACCAGTGGCGCCGCCGATTTTGGCCACTTCGTTCGCGTGCTGCAGGTAATTGACAAAAAGGTCAACAACGCCAGCGGCTCTCAGACCTGCGACAAATACGCCGGCGGCAATGATGATGCCCAGAATGGAGGCATAACCTCGTCCCATGCCGTTGAAGAACTCTTTGCACGCTTTTTCCGGTGAGGTGCGTGTGACTGCTATGGCATATACGGAACCCAGCAGCATGGCCGTGGCGACACTCATTTTGAGTTCCGGCGCGAAGATGGATGCTGCAACAAGTATGATTACAGGAATGAGCGGTGCAACCGCGTAGAGCAGATTCGGCTGAACGATGCTCTCGCCATCAGGGGTTTGGGTAGAACTTACTGTCGAATCTTGGCTGGCGTTGTAGTCGTGATAAATGAGGCAAAGGAGAAATACGACAATAATGATGAATGCAGAAGCTGCAAGCGTATAACCGGCAAATTTGCCAATGAAGTTGATGACTTCAACGTCTGCCAACTTTGAAATAAATACATTATGTGCACTGCCCGGATTGAGCAGGCCTGGCGTAATGGAGCCGACGACGGCTGCGCCAGCAATTGCCGGACGAAATCCGGACCGAATTAGAAGCGGAATAAGTGTTGGTCCGACTGCGGCGCAGCAACCCGCTGTAGAAGGGATAGCCACAGCAATGCAGCCGGTCACGATCATGCACAAAGGCAAAAGCAGAATGCCCATTTTTCGCAATGGACGTGTGAGAAGCGTGACAAGGTGAACGTCACATTTGGTCATTGATACGACGGTGGCAAAGCCCATCGCAGAGCAGATAGAAACGATGAGGCCGCCGTTGGTCATTGACTTATCGAACTGCTTGAAAGCCATCATTGGGTCAAGCGACAAAGCAGCAAGAAAGAAGCCGGCAGCAAGCAGAACAAGTTTGGTTTCCCAACGTTTGACGAGTGCATAGATAACGACGGCGACGACGATGATCGCCGACCAAATAGTCCAACTCATGGATCAGTTCTCCTTTTTTGAGGTCAACACAAATGGGTCATTAATTGAGCCGACCGTTTAGCTTGAGCAGCATGCGGATAAACATTTCTAGGCCATACGACATTGCTTCGTTTTGAATGTCGAAATTGCTTCGGTGATGTCCTTGATGGTTGGCGCCGTAATAAAAAAAGAGCGCACGACCGCCATGATCAACAACGCGGTGCATGAAGACTGTGCAGTCTTCGCTTGCAGTAGGCCGATTCTCGGTAGCAACTTTTTGGATGCCGGGGATGGTTTTTGCCACAGCAAGCGCCGTTTCAATCAGGTCGGGGGAGACTGCAATAGTTAGAGCCTTTCCCTTCAGAGTCACGTTAGGGGTGACGTCGTAGGCTTGAGCGATGCCGTTAGTAATTGCTCGAACTTTGTTTTCTATGAAATCGTTGACTTCACAGGTGATTCCACGAGTTTCAACCATTAATTCGGCATGAGCCGGGATACTATTGCGGCCTTCACCGCCATGTATCTGACCAACATTGACGCGGCTTTCTCCCGCGCTATGCCTTGGAATAGCGGCAATGAGCAGTGCGGCATCACAGGCAGCTAAAAGTGCATTCCGGCCTTTCTCAGGATCGGCGCCGGCATGAGCGGCTTCACCGGTAAAAGAAACATCGATTTTGGATGAAGCAAAGAGTCCGCCTGTTGCGATGAGCAGTTCGCCCAATTTGGCGCGGCTGCCTATGTGCGCGCCAATAAAGTTGTCGACATCGTCGACAATGCCTTTAGCGGTCATCGCGGCAGCTCCTCGAGCTCCTTCTTCTGCTGGCTGATAAATAAGGCGAATGGTGCCTGAAAGTTCGTCTTTATGATCCGTGAGCCACTTTGCTACCGCCAGACCAACCGAAGTGTGTGCATCATGTCCGCAGGCGTGCATGAGACCGGGACGTTCAGAAGCGAAGCCTCGGCAGTTCGGAATGTGTGATGGGTCAACGGTTTCTGTAATCGGCACGCAGTCCATATCAAAGCGCAATGCCGTTATAGGACCCGGACGACCGGTTTTGATTTCGGTGACTGCACCGGTGTAGCCGGAGAGTTCGCCGAGGAATTCGACAGGGACCCCATTCAGGAGTGCGCGTTGCTGGGCTTGTTCTACAGTAGCCTCGTTGCGCCCCATGACTGCCGAAGGCAGTATGTTAGCTAGTCCGACTTTGACGGAGAAACCGAGTTTCCTAAGGTAGTTCGTAATCAACCAGGTTGTTTCGAATTCTGTCCATCCCTCTTCGGGACGTCGATGCAGTTGTTCGCGAATAGGCGCAAGAGTGCTGAGATAGGGTTTTAGATTGGGTTCCATGATGATTTTTCGAATTTTTGTGATAGCGAGATGGTTTCATTATGGAAACTGCAAAATTGATTTTTAACTGTGAAGAGAAACCTTGCTAGCAAGGTTAAAATTTAATCTAAGATAAATATTATGATATTCATAAAAAATATTATTGAATATCATTTTGAGTTAGGCACCTTGCTAGCAAGCTGAATGGTGCCAAGGTTGAGAGAACTGTGATGACAGGTATTCCGAAATATGTAGTAATCAAACGCAGCATCAAACAAAGAATTGATGCCAAAGAATGGCGTCCAGGAGATAAATTACCCTCTCTCAAACAGCTTGCGGAACAGTACGGTACTTCTGTAGGTACATTAAGAAAAGTTGTAGAACAGCTTGTTGATGACGATGTTTGCACTACACGCTTTGGCTCTGGGATTTTTGTTAAAAGCTATTCAAATCAAGGATTTTGGAATAAATATCAACGATTTCAACGCCTTGATGGAACCATCATTACTGCTTACCGTATTAAACTTTTAACCTTCGAACATGAAAAGGCTGAAGAAAATATCGCGCATGAACTCAACATTGCATGCGGAGCTTCTGTAATCCATTGGATTCGTCTTTTTTGTTGACAACTTGCCGACAGGGCTGGATGAGTGTTGGCTGCCGGAAGAACTATTCCCAAATCTCAAATATGAAGATATTGAGAATAGAGGGAAAGGCGAAAGTCTTTACAGCACTTATGAGAAGACCGACGGAGTCTTGATTACTGCTGCCAGCGAGCGTGTTCGCGGCGGATTGTTGACGCCGGTACAAGCTAATCTAATGCATTTGCCGATGGGAACTCCAGTGATTCAGTTTTTGCGGCGATCCCGCATGGTTGGAGGCCATGTTTGTGAATTTAGAATTGGAACTTGTGATGCAAGGCGATGCCAAATCTGCATTGAGTAACAGATAATTAAATTTATATTACTCAAAGTATTTGTTATTCAAGATTGACGTGGTTAAGTACTTAGTATTGGTATACCAATAAATTACAGACCTGATATTCAAGCGGATCTTTCTTTATGTTTGAAGATAATTAATTCATTAGGAATGAGGATTTTGACAGCTATAGTACATATACATTTATGTATGGTACTTATTCATATGGAATGCTGTTCTTAAACTATGTATTCATCTGTCTTGCAGCGAAAGCTGTATATGTCCGTTCTTTTATTCTATTTGTACGCAAAGGACATAAGGCTATTCCATTGAAATTTAAAACATAAGTGGTTTGGCATGAGGTACTGCAATGTGACTTCATGCAAGACATAAGTTCGATTTGGTCACGCTGATGGGCCTTGTCGTGAAAAATCTCCTCACCTTAAAGCTTGTTTCTTGCCTTAAACGGGAAGAGCAAACAAAAGTTGATTCTTTAATGCATGAAGGGAGATTTTCACTATGCCGTCCACTGCCATCGATTCTCAAATTCACGGCTGCATGTTTTCCACTGATGAAATGCGTCGGATCTGGAGTGACCAATCTTGGGCTCAGAAGTGGCTTGACACGGAAGCGGCTTTAGCCAAAGCGCAGGGAGAGCTCGGTGTCATTCCGCAGGAAAAGGCGGAGCTCATCAATAAATATGCAAAGGCTGAACTGCTCGATATTCCTTCAATCGGTGAGTTCTATAAATCTTCAATCACGATCGTGCCGCTGTTGAAGGCTTTTAAGAAAGTCCTTCCCGACAATGCTGGGGAATTTGTTCATTGGGGTGCGACGAGTCAGGATATTGTTGACACTGGCATGGTGCTTTTGCAGCGTGATGCCTATCAGGTGATTTTGCGCGATATGAAGGCATGCTTGGGATACTGCCTTGATCTCGCCAAGAAATACAACCACACAGTGATGGCTGGACGTACTCACGTTGTGCATGCTATTCCGATCACTTTCGGCTACAAGGCCGCAGTTTGGGCCGATGAACTCGGACGAGACATCGAACGTATTGAAGCCATGGCTCCGCGCGTTTTCGTGGGTGAAATGTCTGGTGCAGTCGGTACGCTTGCATCACAGCCGGAAAAAGGCCTTGAAACCCAAAAACGCATGATGGAAATTCTCGGACTTGGCGTACCGACGATTGCATGGCATGTTGCCAGAGACAGTCAGGCAGAGTTTGCGAGCGTGCTCGCGCTTTGTGCTGGTACTCTGGGCCGCATCAATCACGAAATTCTGACGCTGCAGCGCACGGAAATCCTCGAACTCGAAGAGCCCTTTTTTATGGGCAAGGTCGGTTCATCTACGATGCCGCACAAGCGCAATCCGGCAGTGTTGGAAAACGTTCTGGCGCTCTGCCGAAATGTGCGCAGCATCGCCCCGTCGATTGTCGAGTCCATGGTGAGCGAAAACGAGCGGGACTGGGGCTGCTTCCTTTCTGAGTGGGAGGCTATTCCGCGTGCCTGCCACATGCTTGGCTGTGCTTTGGAAAAGAGCAAAAACATTCTGAAGAATCTCATTGTCTACCCCAAGCACATGGAGCGCAATCTCTTCGCGCAGAAGGGACTGATGATGAGTGAGTGCGTGATGATGCACCTCGCACGCAAGCTTGGTCGTATGACGGCACATTCAATCGTCTACAAGTCCTGCATGGAGGCCTATGAGAAGGAAATTCCCCTCAAGGATGTGCTGATGCGTACACCGGAAGTGACAGCGGCCTTCACTGAGGACGAGATTGACCACATGCTCAATCCCCACACTTACATCGGTCTTTCGCCGGAGTTTGTTGACCGCGTTGTCGAGAAGTGGGCGAAAACCTGCTGACCTATTTCGCTTTTGAGGGTCGAACGGAACCGCTTCCTGGGAATCCATTGATTTTCCATGGTTCCGTTCAATCTTCCTAAGGCCTCAACTTCACCGCAACGGCAGTGCTTTTAAGCATCGTTTTGGGTGTGAAAGCCCCATTGTCTGCGGCTGAAACTGCTTATCTGCAGGAGTCTTTCGCATCATGAATAAGTCAAAACTCATTCGTTGGTCCGTGCCGATCGCTGTGCTTGTTCTTCTTTGGGTAATCCCGACGCCCGAAGGACTTACTCCCGCTGCATGGCACATGTTCGCGATCTTCGCGGCAACCATTGCCGGCATTCTCGCCGCTCCTGTTGCTTCAGGTGCGCTGATGTTTATCGCGTTGGCGATAACGTATTTCACCAATACGCTGCCGCTAAACGATGTGCTCAAAGGTTTTGCATCCGGCACTGTTTGGATGATTTTTTCGGCCTACGTGCTTTCACTTGGCTTCGTACAGTCCGGTCTTGGGCGACGCATTGCTTATCGTGCACTATCACTTTTCGGCGGATCCTCACTGGGTGTTGCCTACGCGCTTGGTATTGCCGACCTCATCATGGCTCCAGCGATGCCGTCCGTTACGGCTCGTTCGGGCGGCATCATCCTGCCGGTTACAAAGTCCATCAATGAAGTGTTGGGTTCTCAGCCGGGACCGACAGGGAAGCGCATCGGGGATTCCCTGATCATGACGTGCTTTCAGTTCACGCCGATCACGGGTGCGCTCTTCATGACTGGTATGGCAGCTAATCCGCTTTGCGCACAGCTGGCGAAAGACGGTCTTGGTGTTGAGCTGACCTGGGGGTCTTGGTTTCTGGCAGCACTCGTTCCAGCGATGATTTGCTTCATCGCACTTCCGCTGCTGACCTTCAAATTCATGGACCCAGAATTAAAGCGCACGCCGCAGGCACGAGTCATGGGACGTGAAGAACTTAAGAAGATGGGACCGATGGGACGACAGGAGCTGCTCGTTGCGGTCGGATTCATTCTCGCGCTGATTGGTTGGGGAACGTCTTTAATTACGGGCTTCAATGCCAATGCGATCGGTCTGGGGCTTGTCGCTTTCCTCTTTGTTTCAGGTGCTGTTCAGTGGAAGGATGTTTTGAATGACAAGGCGGCCTGGGATACGGTTGTCTGGTTCGGTGCAATCTACGGGACTCACGAAACTCGGATTTGTGAAGTGGATGTCACTGGGTTTTGCTTCTTCTTTGGGCGGTCTTGATTGGGTGACAACCTTCTTAATTCTTGGCTTTGCGTACATTTATCTGCACTATGTATTCGCTACGGCTTCGGGTCATGTTGCTGCAATGTACGTTCCCTTCGCATCCGTAGCGATCGCAGCCGGTGCACCCGCGCCGATGGTGGCCATCTGCTTCGCAATCTTCTCAAATTTCATGTGGGGAATCACGGAGTATGCGGGTGGTCCGGGGCCGATCTATTTCGGACAGGGCTATTTCGAACGCCCGAGGTTTTATAAGATCAATTTCTGTATTGTCACTTTCTGCGTGCTCGTTGTCTTTTCAAGCGGCATGCTCTGGTGGAAGGCGATTGGTCTCTACTGACCACAGTCTGTTAGCTTTTGGATACGCCACCGGATGCTGCGGAAAACATAGCATCATCCGGCGGCGTTTCTCTATCCGACAAAATGGAGACACCCCATGACGCGCGAACTCCTTAAGGACAAACTGACCGAGAAACTGATCGAAGGTATCTCCTCGGGACGCTATCCGGTTGGTTCATTGCTTCCCAAGGAGCTTCAGCTCGTCGAAAGTGAAGGCGTATCACGTCATACAGTGCGGGCTGCACTCGCAAAGATCGAACGCCTTGGACTCATCCAAAGGACGCCGCATGTGGGAACGCGTGTGGTAAGCCGTGGGAGAGTACAGACATTTGATCAGGAACTCTCCACGCTCTCCGATTTGGGACGGCTTGCAGCACATAATCCGCGTCATATCCTCGATATCAGAGAAATCGTTGTGAGCCGCGAATTGGCTGCACAGATTCAGTGTCCACCCGGAGAGACGTTTATTCGATTTTCTATGATCCGCATGGGTTCAAAACGAGGAGCTCCGCCCATCGCATGGACGTCGGAGTATGTCAATCGAGAATGGACCAAATTAGTGGCTGAAGCCCCTAAACACCCTGAAAAACTCATGATTGAGTTAATTGCTGAGCTGTATGGCAAAACATGTGTTGAAGTGAGGCAAAGCATTGAGGCCACAACGCTTACAGCGGAAGCGGCAGCTAATCTCAATGAATCCGAAGGAACACCTTGCCTGAGGATTCGCCGCCGTTATGTTTCAGCTCGCGGAAAAACACTCTTGATCACCGTTTCTTATCATCCCGGTGACCGCTACGCCTTTAATTTGAATGTTCGGCTTGACCGACAAAAGCAGTGTGTGGAATCCGATTTGATGGATTGATGCGCCTCAGCGAGCGGCTGCTTGCAGAGGCGGCCAAATGAAGATGCTTATTTGAAAAAAACATCATAAATATGCTCGCTTTGCGAGAAATATTTTGAGAATGTCGTTTATCGGGTTCTCAACATTTCCTGATGCGCAGCTTCACCGGCTTCGGATCCGGAACTTGGTTCCCGCGGATAAAGCTTTTCGAGCGCAGGAATCATCAGTGCAGCGTAGTCCGAGGCGCTGATGCCCGGGCGTCCCGCACCTTCACTCGTGGAGAGCAGAAAGCTCTCGGCTTCCTGGACATGAGCCGAAAGCAGATTTTTGAGTTCGTTGGTCGGGCGCAGGAAGAAAACGGCATTGGTCGTCCGAAGCACCGGGGCAGCGGGGCGGCCCGCAGCGACGGAAAGCGCTGCGGCGGCGAGCACCGTCTGGATCAGGTCTTTGGTGCGCATGGTTTCAGCCCAGCGCAGCGGATCGTCAAAGCGCCCGCCTTTAGATTTGTATTCCAGTGCAATGAGACCGGCCGGGAGTTCCAGCACAGCATCGGGCTGCGCGCAGAGTGCGCCGGCTTTGAACGTTTCGCGGTCCGATTCCGTCAGAAGAAGCTTCGCCGCGTTAGCCGGAAGAAACGGCACCAGTCTCACTGCGTCTTCATCCAAACGGGAAACCGGTTCCGGATCAAAAAAGACCGCCTCCACGCCAATCCCGCAGAGGTCAGCATGAGCCATGGATAAGCCCGATCGGCGTTCAAAGGGAAGCGTGAGGAGAAAGCGAGTGCCGGCGAGCGGATCGGGCGCCTTCGGCTGCAGTTTTGCCGGGGATTCCCAAAAAGCCGGTGCGGCAGCTGCAGGTATCGGCGGCTGCACTTCTGCGGCATAAGCCGAGACGGCGGGGGCGGATTCCGGAGCTGCAGCAGACTGAACGGACTGAGTCTGTTCCAAAACGGGTTCCGGCAGCTTGGGTTCGGCCGCGGCAGTAATGTCAGGACCGGCAGCCCGCAGACGGGCGAGCGCAATAGGGGCTTTGGATGCGGCTCGGGCAGATTGTTCTGCGGCTTCACGATCAAATGCGGCCAGCGGATCTTGAGATGCGGACTCGTCCGCCGAAGGAGAGCTGTCAGCGGTCTCGTCGTCCGTATCGGGCGTCTGATCGATCTTGACGCCGCGGCGGCGCAGGAGCGATCCAATCCAGAAAATGAGCGCCGTGAGGAGCAAAACGATGCCGATGAAGGCAACACCGACAACGATGAGCATACCTTCGGGCGTTGATGCGTATTCGATGATGGCGTCCATCAACGACCTCCTTTGGGTGTCTTGACGGGCGATCCTTCAGGCCGGTGCGTTTTGTAAGCTTGCTTCGGCCAATTGTTGAGGACCGCAGGTTTGGAGGACGGTGCGGTATGGGCACGCTTGCCGCCGGCGCATTCCGGTGCATACCGAGGTGCTGTTTTACCTGGTTTGGCGAGGAAAGCAAAAACAGTCGGGAGCTTAGGCAGCGTGCGCATTGCTTTAGGAATCGCCTTCCAGGCAGCAGCCGTTAATGTGCGGATGGATTCATTCTGTCCCGTGACGTCAATCGCTACTGTGAGCCGTGTGTCGGGCGCCAATGTTTCAAGGAGCGCATCGAGGAGCGCAGTGTTGCGGTACGGTGTTTCGATAAAGAGCTGTGTGTCGCTTGCGCGGCTCGCTTTTTCAGCAGCCAGAATGGCAGCGCGCCGTTCAGCATCGTGCTTAGGCAAGTAGCCCGAGAAACGGAAGCGTTGACCGTCGAGCCCCGAAGCCATGAGCGTTAAGAGAATCGAACTGGGGCCGGTGAGCGGTACGACGCGAATGCCCAATTCATGCGCCCGTGCGGCAATCTGCGCACCGGGATCGGCAACGCCGGGGCAGCCGGATTCGGAAAGAACGGCCGCATCGGCGCCGTCAAGCACGGGCTGCAGCCATTCGCTGATCAATTCGGGGGCCGGATCATGACCAATTTCAACAATGTCAAGTTCAGCAATGGGTTTGGGATGACCCATGGCTTTAAGCGTTGCGCGGGCCGTTCGGGCCGCTTCAACGAGAAAGTGATCAATGCGGCGGGCCGTTTCAACGGTCGACGCCGGAAGCGCATCAAGCGCCGGTGCTTCGCTGATGGGGCATGGCAGAAGATAGAGCTGACCAGACATCACGGCGTCCTTAGAAAAAGGGGAAAACGGGCAGGCTGAATGAAAGTTTCGGGCAATGACTGCGTTTATAGGCCGGGAAGCACCTCAATGCCGGCCTCTTTAAGCAGTGTCGTGAGCTTCATCAGCGGAAGCCCAATCAGTGCGGTGGGATCGTCTGAGGATACGGCAGACATCAGTGCAATGCCGAGTGATTCAATTTTCGCTGAACCCGCGCAGTCAAAAGGTTTTTCGCGGTCGATATAGGCTTCAATTGCGCTTTGGCTCAATGGACGCATGCGCACCCGTGTGAGGCTTTCGGCGGTGTGAGCATGCCCTTGGGCGTCAATGACGCAGAGTGCTGTCGCAAAGACGGTTTCTTCACCCTGCATGGCGCTGAGCTGCCTCACCGCATTTTCTCGGGTATGGGGTTTGCCAAGCCGCACGCCGTGCAGGTCGGCCGTTTGATCGGAGCCGATGACAACGGATCCCGGATGCTGATTCCAGACGGCGCGCGCTTTGAGTTCGGCCAAGCGGAGGGCTGCTTCGCGCGGCGTTTCGCCGGGCTGAGCGCTTTCATCCACATCCGGAGAAATGGATTCATAGGGCAGACACAGTCGATCCAGAAGCTCGCGCCGGTAGCGGGAGCTTGAGGCAAGAATAAGGAGAGGCTTCATAGTGCAGTGGATTGTAGTCGCAAGCCTCTATAGACACTGCATTTAAAGTGCGGTTCGATGCGGATAGGCTAGACTTGGTGCCGCTCGAACCAAAGAGCCATATACATACCAAGGCTCGATGGGGGAGTTCGCTGTGCGAAGGCAGACTTTTGTTGAGGAGCTATTGAGCCATGCCGCAGTTCATTAACATCTTTGAGCTCGCCCGCCGAGGTGAGACGATTGAAGGCGAAGTTGCCGTGAAGGATCTTCCCAATTTGCTCGGCTTCACCGCCACGGAAAACGGCACGCTCCGATTCGTCGCGACGGGGCTCGGCGAACGCCGCGGACTTCCTGCCGTGGATCTCGATATGGAAGGCGACGTGGACATTTCCTGCGCCCGATGCCTGAAGCCCATGTCCGTGCACATTGCTTCCGGAGCAGTCTTTCGTTTGGTAAGAACGGAAGCAGAAGCCAATGCGCTTCCGATTGAGGATGACGAAGAGGACGAAGATGTCCTCGTAGGATCGCGCAACTTCGACCTCGAAAAGTGGGTTGAAGAAGAAGCCATTCTGGCGCTGCCGCGCATGGTCGTGCATGATGCCTGCGAAGAAAAGCGCGAATGGAGCGATGGGGAAGAACCGCAGGAAGAGAAGCGCCCCAATCCCTTCGCAGCTTTGGCGGCTTTGAAGAAATAACCTTCAGCGAGTTCGGATAACAATCGGCCCGTCAGCATCGAAATGCGGCGGGCCGATTCGTTGTGGTTTCGTACAGATCAAGAAACTATTTTTTCAGCGCCTTTGAAGACGAGTTCCAAACCTTCAACATCCTGCACTTCAACTTTACGGTAGCCGTTGGCGCGGTGATTCTCCACAGTTCGTTCTGTAATCCCCAAGCGTGCACCAATCTCTGCATTGGACAGTCCGTCCAGAACTAAGCGAAGCACTTGTTCTTCACGCGATGTGAGCTTCAAAAGCCTGCGATGGGCTTCCTTAGAGTCAATTACGCCTTTCTTCCGGCGAGCGTCTAAAGCGACTGCAGCTCCTACAGCTTCGAGCAGTTTGAGCGGGCGAATGGGTTTCGTGATGAAGTCGAAAGCGCCGACTTTCATGGTATAGACGGCTGTTTCAATATCACCATGAGCAGAAATGAAAATGACTGGAGTAGTAATCGCCCGTCTGGCAAGCTGCCGTTGTACTTCAAGTCCATTGAGCTGCGGCATTTTAATGTCGAGCAAGAGACAGCCGGGACGGCTAGGCTGATCTTCGCAAAAGTAAGTGAGTGGATTGGCCCAAGTTTTGACTTCGTATCCTTCCTGTCTCAGCAGGAAAGAAACGGAGGTAAGGATAGCGTCGTCGTCATCAACAATCCGGATCAGCGGTGTTTCAGTCGAGTGATTCATCTGTAACCTCCGGAAGCTCAATGGTTACGGCAAGTCCTCCGAGCCGACTCGATGAAAGCGTCATGGTTCCATTTTGTGATTCGATGATGGATTGAACAACCATCAAACCCATGCCGAATCCTTGTGGTTTGCCGGAACCGAAGTTGCCGACGAGCTCCTGCAGGGCTTCCTTTGGCAGTTTGGGCCCATTGTCCGTAATGACAAGGCATAAGCTGTGTTCTTTTTGGGTCAGGTCCAGCTGTATTTCTGGCTGGTCAATGCTTGATTGCGCTTGAGCAGAGTTGCGAAGCAGATTGACGATAACCAGCTCCATTTCAAAGGGATCGGTTAAAACACGGCCATCAGTTTTATTGATCCATCGAACAGGTATGGGAATACGTGATGAAGTCTTAAAGCTGGCGATGGCATCGTCAATCAAAATATCCCATGGGCAGCTCTTTAAACGCCGTTTATGTTCTCGTACGTAAGTGCGGATGCGTTCAACGATGGCCTCTGAACGATCGGTTTCTTTTTCAATGGCTTCTATGGCCTCGAGCATGTCTTGCCTGCTCCCTCGGCGTTCAATAAGACGACGGAGTGAATAAGCAAAGCATCCAATCGCTGAAAGAGGCTGCCTGATCTCATGTGCAAAAATGCTTCCCATTTGATTGATGATGCCTATTCGCTGAAGTTTCTCGAGTCGTGTGGATGCGGATCGAGTTTCCATTTCGAGTTCGCGTTGTCGATTCAGCGCATCAGATAGTTCCTGTGTACGGTGGCGCACAAGATAAGAAACGACAAAGCTATGCAGGCATAACCCTAAAAGCGAAAGTATGGCGACGATGAACCACGAGAGATATTCGTTCCATAAGCGCGGAAGCGACCATCTTCTGAGTTCAGCATTTTCGTCAAGGTCAAGTTTTTTAAGCAATGCGTCAATACGGCTGTAATTTGAAGCTACGCTCCAGAGCAGTCCGTTTGAGGTCGGCGTCATTGCAAGCACTGCAGAGGTAATGGGGCGAATAATTCCGCTCGGCGCAGCGGGTGTTATGGCGATTGTGGTTCCTGGGTATAGCGACGTGGAGTTGAAGCAATGCAGCTGTGGGTACTGTTTGGAATCAAGCACTCTAAGTCTTGAAGTGTTAAGAGCACTGATCTCGGCAAGTTCCTCCAATTTACAGGCCGGCAAAACGAGAGCATCCGCCTGACCGAGAAGCAAAGCGTCAATAAGCTGAGGGATGGAGGTTCGCTTTTCTACGATTCGTCCGATTTTTGGGCTTTCATCTTCGCCAAAGAGGTAATGAAGATATGATGAGCCGAATGCCGGGTTAACTAGAAGTGTTTTGCCGTTTAATTGCTCCAGATGCTGAAGGCCTACCCTTTGGGTGTCAACGAGAATGACGGAACCGTCGACATGGTTGGGATCCGGAGCCTGTTTAGAGATAAGTGCCGCAATGTCCCGCACTCCCTGCATTTTGTTCTGACGGAAAAATTCTGCTGAAGAGATGAAGAGCTCAACTTCACGTCCAGAGATCTTTTGATGCAGCTCTCTTTCAGACAACGTGATAATTTTGATTGAGGTTTCCGGCAGGTCTGCAGATATGCTGGAAATGGTCTTCTCTAAAAGATCTTCGGGAAGGTTGTTGGCTGTCTCGGCAGAGATGCCTATCGAGAGGGTCAGCGGCGCCGGCTCAGCCAATGAAGATGCTGCGGCTAGTGATGTGGCACATGCAGAATGAACCAACCATCCGATGAGGAGGAGTCGAAATACTGCACGCATATCCGGCAGACTCCTTAAAGCAGCCGGCGGGCCATTGCCAGTCCGGCAATTCGGCCAAAAGCATGTGCCTTGGCAAATGCCGTGCCGGTGATGTAGCTTGCACCATGGAACCCCCCGGTCACTTCTCCGGCAGCATAAAGACCGGGGATAATCTGCTTTTTTTGAGTAAGTACTTCAGCATCAGGCGTGATGGTAAGACCGCAGTATGTTCCCATGACGGCGGCAACGGCGGGCATGATGAAAAACGGCGGTGATTTGATCTCTTGCGGGGTTCCCCATCCCGAGGAGAGAGAGGTTCTTCCCAAGGGATCTTTACCGTGCGGGGCAAGACGGTTGTATTCCTCCACCGTAGATGTGACGACTGCTGGGTTAAGACCGGCGGCAGCTGCGGCGTCTTCAATACTGTCGGCCTTATAAACGTAATCAGGCACTCTGCCTTGGTCAATTAAATGCCAGAGGCGCCAGTCGTTAGGTCTTTGCCTCATCTGCTCGCGCCTCATTGCGTCATCAAACAGGATGTATGTTGAATAGCCGGGTTCGGTGAGTGAGGCTGTACCGAGTTCTTTATACGAAAGCGATTCATCAACGAAGCGTTTTCCTGCTTGATTGAGAATAATCCCTCCCGCATAGTAGATGAGCGTCATATCGGAAATTCTGGCTGGCGTGCGGACAAAACCATAGGATGCACTCACAAAATTCATATCTCTCAAGGCAGCACCGACAACCTCTCCCATCAGCAGGCCGTCACCGTCGGAGCCAATGCCGCAAATTTTGGCGGCTAGCTGCATGTTTGGAGCATATTTCGCCATCAATTCAGTGCTTCGCGCAAACCCACCGGATGCCAAAAGAACAGCATTGGCTTGTACTCGCTGATGAGAACCGGCATATTCAACCGCGGCACCATGCACTGTCCCGTTGCTCATGAGAAGCTCTGTTGCTCTGGCGCCCGTGATGATGGGAATGTTGTGTCTGGCCGCCATTCTCAGGAGCAGATTCATGACGGCCACAGCATCAAATGTGTGCGCACGCGGTCTGCTCATGCCTGAAGCTGCACTTAATGCCAACGGAGCAACGCCGTGCTCTAGAACCCAGTTGTATTGTTCGCGGCTGACCTGAATGAGTTTTTTAACAAGCTGGGGATCATTGCGGTTCTTCCCAATACGAAGCATGTCAGCGTAAAAAATGCTGTCCGTATCCAAAATGCCATTGCGTCGCTGTAATTCTGTTTCGGATACAGCCCACTGGCCGCCGCTGATCATCGAAGAACCGCCGACAATGGGCTCCTTTTCGAGTACAACGATGTCTTTAATTCCGGCTTCGGCAGCCATGACTGCAGCCGTTAAGCCAGCCGCTCCAGAGCCGATGATCAGAATTCGGCATCGCGGCGGCAGTTGAAGGTTTAAGGACCCACTGTCCGGCATGCAGACAACAGCTTTCGCCTTGGAGGTGATCAGGCTGCCTAAGGGACCGATCAAGGACAGGCCAGCTAATGGAAACAATGTGCGTCGCTGCATCGGGGAATGACTTCACAACGTGATGATCGATGCTTTCACTGTAACGGATTCCCAAAGCGTTGATTCACTTATCGAATTTCCGTTGATGGCAGTCACTGTACCTAGGTACAGCAAATTTGAGACTCGATTGCAAAGAGGCGGAGGTGAACCGACCAATTATCAGCTCCGCTGTTTGACGTTGTGCAATTGCATAAACATGTTCATGCCAACCACCAAAGGAGAGTCCGTTATGACAAACCGCAGAAACTTCTTGAAAGCAAGCTTTTCAGCAGCCGGAGCCGCCGTGGCCGGCAGCGCCTGGGCTGTGCCGGTCAAGGCTCCTTCCAAGTGGGATGAAAGCTTTGATTTTGTAATTATTGGGGCAGGCGGTGCGGGACTAAGCGCGGCATGTCATGCTGCAGAAGCTGGTCTTAAAGTGCTGGTTCTCGAAAAAATGAGTCTTGTGGGCGGATCTTCACTTATCTGCGGCGGTGCTTGGTCTGTTGGAGGAACCGAGCTTCAGAAGTCCAAAGGCATCGAAGACAGCGAGGAAAAATTCTTCGCCGATATGATGAAGACAGGACAAAATGAAAACGATCCAGCACTTGTGCGTGCGTTTGTACGAGCCTCAAAAGAAGAGTATGAATGGATTCTTAGCAAGGGGGTTAAGCCTTCGACGGTAGCTATTGCGTCCGGTATGAGCGTTCCCCGAGCTCACCGCTTTGATCCCGCAGCAGTGATTGCGTTTTATTTGAACTACGCCAAGAAACTTGGCGTAGATATTCGACTCAACACACCGGCAGATCGGCTTGTTTGGGATGCGGACACCGGGCGAACCGCAGGTGTTCGAGTCCGCAACGCCAAGCAAACGGCTTTTGTTGCTGCCCGCAAAGGTGTGCTGATAGCAGCGGGAGGCTTCTCTCGCAACCCGCAGCTCTTGGCTAAATATGCGCCCCCAATGAAATGGGCGGCCGTCATTGCGGGTATGGGAACCACCGGTGACGGCATGTTGTTAGGACAGGATTGCGGAGCGGACGTGCTGGATACCAATTACGTCAAGGCGTCTTATGGGTTCAAGCTCAATCCATCGAGCATCTCGGACATGACAACGATTTATTACGCCGGCGCCATTATCGTCAACAAGGATGCTAAGCGTTTTGTCAACGAATCGCTTTCCTACAAACTCCTTGGGGATGAAGCGTTGTCGCAGCCTGAGCATAAGTCTTGGCTTGTTTTTGACGATGCTATTCGTCGTTCACAAATGAAGCTCCGTGCTATCGACAAGAAGCTTTGGGGCGGATTTGATGAAGGGAAGACTGCTGACTACTATTTCTCAGGTGCAACGATTGAAGAAGCTGCTCAGAAAGCAGGGTTGAATCCAAAGGTTCTGGCCGAAACCATTCAGCAATATAACGAGACGGCGCCTCAGGGGAAGGACCCGATTGGACGCACATCACTTTCTTCAGGATACGGCAAACCTGTAGCGCTTGATCATGGGCCGTATTTCATCATGCCAGCTACCGCCGGCATGATTGGCACATACTGTGGACTTCGCATTAATGACAAGGCACAAGTTATCGGTGTGTTCGGAGAAGTTATTCCTGGACTCCTTGCTGCGGGGGAGGCCACTGGCGGCGTGCATGGAGCAGCCTACATGACCGGTACTGCATTTGGCAAAGCACTGGCTTACGGCCGCATTGCCGCTAGAACTGTTGCGAGTTGATTGCCCGCTAGAGTTGCTCAATCACTATGCCACAGCTGTAAATAAGGTTTGAGCGCTTTTTTCCAAAAAAACAGCCCGAAGAACAAGAAGTCCTTCGGGCTGGTCTTCGTTAAGAGACTAACAGGGAGGATTATTTCGTCTTAGTTTCATCAGGCAGTCTGGCGCCGCATACTGAACAGAAGAGCGATTCGCGTGAGAACGCAGGTGTGCCGCAGGCCGTGCAGCGCTTAGGTACCGGGGCGAGTTCGACAATCAGTTCGCCTTCCTCCACCGGGACCATGCGGCGGGTCTGAGCGAAGTCGGCGCGCTTAAGCACGCGCTTGACGATCCCGTCGACGGCTGCGCAGACAGCCTTTTCCTGCTTCATGATCGAGACATTGAAAAGCTCCTGACCGGCTTTGACAATGTCGCCTTCGGCCACGTGAACAATCCAAAGGTCGGCCTTGCGCGGGCTGGCCACCTGATAAACGTTGCCGGGCTCTGCGCGCAGCACGGTCGACTTCGGTCCCGTGCCTTCCTTCACCTTCACGGCACAGGTGAGGATCTCACTGTCGAGCACATAGCGCACCGTGGAGAAGCCCTCTTCGGTCACCGGATCAATCGACAAAATGTGCATCTGGTGGGGTTTGCCGTCTGAGCTCGAAAAGTTGAGCGTTTCACCCGAGCGGAGTCCCTCAAACCACACGTCGAGCGGCAGCGCGTTGGGGTCGCCGAAACGGCGGCGGAATTCGATGGTCTTGAGCGCGTCGGCCGGATGATTCATGTACATCACGAATTCTTCTTCGGTGGCCGGACGTTTGATCAGACTTTCGAGCTTCACGCGCTCGCCGGCAAGGTCTGCGGGCGCGAGCGTCAGGAGCGGCGACTCCGCACGGCGGTCGCGCAGGGCTTCGCGCCACTTTGCCCCGAAGGCGCTTTCATAGACCCAATCCTCGGGGAAGCCGAGCGGAAGCCGGCCGAATTTGCCTAGCAGCAGATTGCGGAACGCTTCGTTGCAGTCCATGTAGATGATTAGGCGTTCGTCGCGCTCGGCCTGAGTGAGGTTTGTGCGCTTGCTCCCCGCCGTGCGCACGGCGTTGAGGAGCCGCTCCACTTCAGGCATTCCGCCGCGCTTCCATGCGCCGGTAACGGCCAGGAAAGCGGTGTTCCAGGTGATTTGCGAGCCCGGCGTGACGTCGTGGTAGCGCACGATGCGGCGTGAGCACTCGAGGAATTCAAGCATGAAGGGCAGCAGCTGAATGTAGCCCTGCTTGACAGCGCCTTCCTGCGAAGATGAGGTGGCTCCGCCGGGCATTTGGTAGCGCGTGACGTCATAGTCGACGCCCTGGAAAAAGGGCGAGCAGTAGCGGTCAAACCACGGCATCACCTGCTTGGCGGCAAAGTTGGCTTTAGCGACGGCCTCGCGGTCCAAGAGCGTCTTCATGCCGAGTTCGTCTTCAAGATAGGCAGCGAGCGACAAGAGGTCGCCCTGGCCGTAGCTGCGCACCGAGGCGCCCAGCCCGGCGTCAAGAATTTCGCAGCCCGCAGCGGCCGCGGCAGCACAGGCCGGCAGGAAGAGACCGTCGACGGCATGACGGTGGTAGTGAAGAACGAGTTCGGGCCAGCGTTTTTTGAGCGCTGTTACCAAGGCCGTCATGAAGGCGGGCGAACAGACGCCCGCCATATCTTTGAGGCCGAGCGTGATGCGGCGGACGGCGGTCTGTTCGGGTACGCCCATGATCTTTGCGGTCATGTCGACTACGGCTTCGGCGGACTGCAGGCAGTAGTTGACGTCAAACCACGGCGCGCGCGAAAGCGCAATGGCGGGCTCAAAGAGCTTATCGGGACGGCTGAGGACCACTTCGGCGATCGGCGCCATATTGTCGGCTTCATTGAGGAAGTCAAAGCACCGCACGACGTCGTAGTGCTCGCAGATCATCTCGCCCGTGAGCTGCATGAGGTTGCGCGGCTGCGGGGTGTAGCCCAGCACATTGGTCGAGCGCACGAGGAGCTGCTTCAAAGTCTTCGGCGCAAAAGCGTTCCACTCGCGGGCTTCCTCGAAGGGATAGGTCATGTTGGCGAGCATCGCCACATGAAAGTGCGCCCCGCCGCCGTTCTCAATGGAAAAGAGCCCTGCGCTGTCCAGATAGGGGCCTACCAGGCGGTCCTCAGCAAGACGCATGCGGTTGCCGTGGTTGGACTGGGTCATGTCGCGCGTGGTCGTGTCCGTAAAGTGGATGCGGCCCGTGTCGCGGATGAAGGCGAGGAGGTCTTCTCGGTCTCCCTGCGGATAGGGCGAGGGGCGGCTTCGCGCCGCTTCAGAGAGCTCGGGCGAGAAGGGCTGAAAGTGCGCCAGTTTGGGCGTGGTCTTCGAGCGGTATTCGCCGAGCGAAACGTAGGGGTTGAAGCCGCGCGCAGAAATTTCCGCGACGAGCTTCGCGAGCCGTTCGCTTTCAGGCTCTAAATCCGTGTAGCGCAGAATCTCCGGGTGCTCTTTGATGAAGGTGGTGGTCACTTCACCCGCGCGGAAGCTCGGATGGGCCACGACTCGGCGCAGGAAGGGAATGGTGGTCTTCGGGCCGCCGATCACATATTCCTGCAGCGCTCGGTCCATGATCCCGAGCGTTTTTTGCCAGTCACGGGCATAGGTGATGAGGAGCGCGCCGGCGGAGTCGTAGTTGGAGGGGAATTCATAGCCGGCGGAGAGGTTCGAGTCGAGGCGCACGCCCGGTCCGCCCGGGGAGACGTAGCGGGTGATGAGGCCGGAATTGGGGGTGAAGCCTTCCTGGGGATCCTCCAGATTCACGCGGACCTGAAGGGCATGGAAGGAGGCCCGCGTATTTTCCTCGGTAAAGCGCAGGGTGCTCCCGAAGGCGATGGCGATCATTTCTTCGACCAAGTCGACGCCGTAGCGGCTTTCGGTAATGCCGTGCTCGACCTGCAGACGCGTGTTCACCTCGATCATGTAGGGCTCGCCCGCTTCGGTCACGAGGAACTCCACGGTGGCAACCGAGTGATACCCCACAGCCAGCACCAGGCGGCGGGCATAGTCTTTAAGCTCTGCGCGCAGTTTTGGCGTCATGCCGCGCCACGGCGACGGCGTGACTTCGAGGAGCTTCTGGTTGTTGCGCTGAACCGTGCAGTCGCGTTCGTCAAAGGCAAACACATTGCCCCAGCGGTCAGCGATCACCTGAATTTCGATGTGGTGAACCTTTGGGAGGTATTTTTCAACAAAGAGCCGAGGGTTGCCAAAGGAGGCCTCCGCCATGGCTGAAGCCTTTTCAAAGGCGTCTTCAAGTTCATCCTCGTTAGTCACGAGGAAAATGCCGCGTCCGCCGCCGCCGCCCTCGGCCTTGAGCATGATCGGGAGACCAATTTCATGAACGATCTTTCGCGCGCCCGGAACGTCGACGGATTCGTCGGAACCCGGGACCACCGGAATGCCGAGGCTGCGTGCGACGCGGCGTGCTTCGACCTTATTGCCGAGAAGGTGCATGGCTTCGGCCGTAGCGCCGATGAAGGTGATGCCGGCCTCGGCGCAGAGCTTCGGAAAGTTGTTGTCTTCGCTTGCAAAGCCCCAGCCCGGATGGATGGCGACGCAGCCGCGTTCGCGGGCGAGGCGGATGATGCGCGGAAGGTCAAGATAGGCGCGCGGGTCCGCTCCGAGCAGAATCAGTTCCTGTGCGGAGGCCGCTGCCGGTTCGGTTTTGTCGATGTCGGTCGCGGTAATGGCGGCAATCGCCTCAAATCGCTCGCGAATCGAGCGGCTGATGCGGCGTGCGGGGATGCCGCGGTTGGCGACCAAAATCACCTTGCCGCGCAGACTCTCGCGTACTTCCTCAAAAGTTTGTTGCTGCATGGATGGAATTCCTTCCCTTGAGTTGTTTTAAAGGCTTGCGTTGATTTTGTGTTGCGTATGAGACTTTATTTTTAAAGCGTGTCTCACGCGCGGCTCTTTTGGGGATCAAGTTTCCGAGACTTTTCAATCCCCTTAGAAGAATTCATGCCGCCCGGGGTGGGAGACGTTCAATGCGTCTCCGGCGCCCGGGCACTCAATTTCGCGGTGCCGCTGCCGCTGCTGCGGCGTGCGGCGTTGGCGCCGCTTTGATGAGACTGCCGCGGTCGATGGTGACTATCTCCCCCGACGGCGTCTCGAGGAGGAGCTCTCCGTCGGGCGCGAGACCAATGAGTCGGCCCTCGGTCAGGGTGCCCTCAGCGCTCTCAACCGCCACGTCGCTTCCGAGCCAAAGGAGGTGAGCCTGCGCGAGCGCTCGCCAGGAGGCGATGAGCCGGACGGGGTCGGCTTCGCGCAGATGATGCAGAATACGCCGCCAAAGTTCATAGGGATCCATTGCGGCTCTCCCGCGGGGCACCAGGCGCCCGGGCGGGAGCGCAGCGCCATCTCGGAGCGCCGACACTTCGGGCGACCAGTTGACATTGAGGCCGATCCCTGCGGTGAGGAGCCCGTCGGTTTCTTCGAGCAGAATGCCGCCTACTTTGGCCGGCCCATTGGGCGAAAGACAGATGATGTCGTTAGGCCACTTCATGAGCACCGGGAAGCCGAGACTGCGAAGCGCTTCAGCGGTCAAAGCCGCCGTCGCTGCGGCGGATGCCCGAGTGGCATAAACCCCTTCAAGCGGCAGTCTGATGCCGGCATGAAGATTCCCGCGGGCGCTCTCCCATGCGCGGCCGTACTGTCCGCGTCCTGCTGTCTGCAGGTTTGCAAAGATCGAGCCATAGACCGGCAGGCGGTCTGCAGCATAGAGCGAGCGGGCGAGCGTGAGAACTGAATCCGTTTCGTCAATACGGTAAATGCCGTCAGGATCAGGTTCACCGAGCGCAGACGCCGGATCGGTCGATTGAAGCAATGGTGCTGGGATCATGAAGCGGAGGTCCAAAAGGGACCGGAAGTTGTTTTCTTTGAGCCTATCAGCCTCATTGACTGTTGGCGGCGCTCATTGCGCCAAACCTGCGCCGGCGTGCACGGCTTTTGCGCCTTTCCTGCACGTGTTGGGAGATATGCCGTACAGACTAAATGCTTAGTTCGGAGGTTCGGACGGCTGCTTTCGATTCGCCGGGCCGGCGTACGGCCATGGGGACGATGTCGTGCTGAACACCGCCTTCAGTGCAGGGTATTTGGCGGATATGCCTGCAAAAATCTCCTTTAAACAACATATCTATATGATTAATAAAGAAACATCAACGCAATTATTAAAAAATTGCAGTGAATATCGGGGGAATTTGAGAAATATCCCGTTCTCCTAAGCGGATCTGCTTAGGGGCGGCAAACAAAACCATCGAGGAAAAGTGCACTATTACTGCACTAGAGATGGAAACGAAAAGAAGTTTCCATAAAGCTCAATCAACTACGTCTTTTATTTCGGAGATTCTGCGATGAAATTCACTGCCTTGCATATGAGTGATGCCGCTTCGGCAGCATCTGCTGCAGGCGGGCAGAGTCTCCGGCTTCCGCCCCTGCACCTAGGGCTGCGCCAGCCGCCGCGGTCGGCGCTGCACCTTAGGGTGGAGGACGGTTTCTGCTGAAGCTTTGTGCTTCAAGCTTTTCGAGGCCGCCCTCCCGCCCCGCCCCAACGCGCAGAGGGTTGACCTGACTGCATGACTGCATTAACGGCGGTCTGCGCTGAGCGCATCCCGATGCCTGCAGTCTTTCTTTTGAAAGACCGCATCAAACGATTTCCAGCTTTTTTTCCTGAGGATGCCGTCATGTTCCAGTCCTTTGCCTTCATGTCCCGCCGAGACTTTATTGCTGCCGCCGCTATGGCCGCGGCCGGGATCGTCTGCTCGTCGCCCCGCGGCGTTTTTGCCGCCGAGCCCGAAAAGCGCTCGGTGACCATTGCCGTCGGCGGTAAGAACCTCTACTACTACCTGCCGATGGCGCTCGCCGATTGGATGGGCTTTTATAAGGACGAGGGACTTGACGTCAAAGTCGTGGACTTTCAGGGCGGATCGAAATCCCTTCAGGCTGTAGTCGGCGGCTCAGCGGATGTGGTTTCGGGGGCGTTTGAGCACACGCTTTCGATGCAGACCAAACGCCAGTCCATGCAGGCCTTTGTGCTTCAGGATCGTGCGCCGCAGTGTGTTTTTGCCATCAACCGCCGCACCATGAAGGGTGTCAAGGATCCCGCTGCGCTCAAAGGCCGCCGCATCGGCGTGACGGCGCCGGGGTCGCATTCGCACGTGATGGCCAACTTCGTGATGGCGCGTGCGGGCGTGAAATCCAATGAATATTCGGCCATCGGCATTGGTTCGGGCGCGGGCGCTGTGGCCGCGGTCCGCTCTGGGCAGGTGGATGCTTTCGTCGGGCTCGATCCGGTCGTCACGCAGCTCGAAGAAGCCGATGCTATTGACATTGTGGTCGACACCCGCCGTGTGGAAGAAGGCGACGCACTCTATAACGGCCCGATGGTCGCGGGCTGCCTCTACGCGCCTCAGACCTTCATTGACCGCAATCCGGAAACGGTTCAGCGCATGACAAATGCGGTTATTCGTTCATTGAAGACCATCGCCGCGATTACGCCCGAGGAGCTCATGAAGTCCGTGCCGAAGGCCGCCTTCCTCGGCAATCCGAAGCTCTACGCCGAATGCTTCCTGCGCAATCGCCCGGCTATGTCAATTGACGGCCGGTTCCCGGAGGGGTGCGTTGAGACCGCCGCCAAAGCGCTTGCATCGGTGAAGCCCGAACTCGCTGACTTCAAGTTTGATGCCGCGGCTGCGTACACCAACCGCTTCGCGGATGCCGCGAAGAAGGCCTGATTTCGAACCCCATTATCAACACTTTCAACACTTCGCCCGGGGGAATAGCTCCCCGGGCCGCGCCCATAATCCAAAGCCGCTCTCATGCAAATGCGGCAGAGGCGCAAAACCCTAAAACAAAAAAGAAATTCATAGAGGAAGCGGTCTGATGTCGAGCGAGACAAATGAACCGATTGGAGCGGCTCGAAACCCCGTGCCGGCCATAGCATTTGAAAACGTCACCTGCAGTTTTGAAACGCCCGAGGGCGTTTATACCGCCACGAAGGATGTGTCCTTTTCGATCGGCGACGGCGAGTTTGTGAGCGTCGTCGGACCGACGGGCTGCGGAAAGTCGACGCTGCTTAACGCCGCGGCCGGGCTCTTAAAGCCCGCTGCCGGGCGCGTCTTGATTTACGGCGAAGCCCTGAACGGCATCAACCATCGGGCCGGCTACATGTTTCAGGCCGAAAGCCTGATGCCCTGGGCGACGGCGATTGACAACGTCATGATGAGTCTGAAATTCCGCGGCGTCCCGGAAAATGAGGCGCGTGAGGCGGGCTTTGACTGGCTCGAACGCGTGGGGCTCGAACGTTTTGCCGACCGCTATCCGCATGAACTTTCGGGCGGCATGCGTAAGCGCGTTGCCATGGCCCAGACCATGATTGCCGACCCGGACATTCTCCTCATGGATGAATCCTTCTCAGCGCTCGACATTCAGACGCGGCAGCTGATGGAAAACGAACTGCTTGAACTTTGGCAGGCGAAGAAAAAGGCCGTGCTCTTTATCACCCACGATTTGGATGAGGCCATTGCCATGTCCGACCGCGTGGTCGTGATGTCGGCAGGTCCCGCTTCGCACCCCTTGGGGAGTTTCCCCATTGCCATTCCGCGTCCGCGCAACGTTGCCGAAATTCGTACCCGAGCGGACTTTAACGAATGCTATTCGGCCATTTGGGAGGTGCTCCGCGAAGAGGTACTGAAGAGCTACCGCGAACACCGCGCGCACGTCGGCACACTGGCGAGCTGATTAGAGAGAGGGAGACACATCATGCAGCGCAAAGGTTTTCAGATTCGAATTTGGCAGTGGGGGCTCCTCGCAGCGATCTTCGTCTTTTGGTGGGCGATGACAAAGCCCGGATTTATTCCGGCGTTTTTCTTCTCCGACGACAGTCAAGCCGCCTTCTTTTTCGGCGAACCGGTGATCATTCTTCAGCGTATTTGGGAGTGGTTTGCGGGCGGCGAAATCTACAGCCACCTCGGCGTTACGCTTTATGAAACCGTCATGGCCTTTGTGATCGGCACGATTGCAGGGCTCGCCGTTGGTCTTTGGCTCGCGCTCTCGCCGGTGGCGGCAGCCGTCGCGGACCCCTTCATCAAGGGTTTCAATTCCATGCCCCGCGTCATCCTTGCGCCGATTTTCGCCGTGTGGTTCGGACTCGGGCCGGCCTCCAAGATCGCGCTCGGCTTCACGCTCGTCTTCTTCATTGTCTTTTTCAATGTCTATCAGGGCGTGCGCGAAGTGAATCCCAATGTTCTCGCAAGCGCCAAGATGCTCGGCGCCACGCGCCGGCAGCTCCTGCGCTACGTCTATCTGCCGAGCGCCATGAGCTGGGTCTTTTCGAGCCTCCATACATCGGTGGGCATGGCGTTTGTCGCAGCCGTGATCGGTGAATATTTGGGCTCGGCAGAAGGTGTGGGCTATCTGATTCTGCAGGCCGAAACGACCTTTGACATGAATACTGTGATGGCCGGCATTTTGGTGCTGACGGCCTGTGCGCTGATCCTCGACCGTATCGTGACGGAAGTTGAAAAGCGCCTGATGCGCTGGCAGCCGACGGTTTGATGGGGGAGCGGGTTCTAACCGCTTAACACAGCATTTTTTAAATTCTTCCTCTTTGGGCTCTCTAGGATCAGCAGATCGCGAGAGCCCTCTTTTTTTTGTGCTGGTCCATCCTGATCTGAACTCCCAAATGACTAGATCTTAACTAAACGGAAAACAGGATTCGGGAGTTTTGTTAATTTCAACAGAGCTAGCAAATTTCGATGGCGTTTAGCGACAGAGTCCAGAACAAAGGCATTGGTTGTCGGATGTTTATATGCCTGCATGCACAGAAGTTGGGTAAGGAGATTATGCATTGTTTCTTCTGTATTTTCAGCTTAGGATGGGGTGCATGCATTTTTCTTCTTTGTAAAGCATATTCATACGTAGAGCCATAAACAAATAGTTTTCATCAGTGCGCTGTTTCTGTCGCTTCGAATCGTGAACCGCCGATTTCATTCTTGAGGTCAAGTGCTTTCAGAACATCTGGATACAGTTCATTGATCTGCAGCTCAGCCATTACGGCATCACGATACAAATGCAGATAAGCCTTGATCGGAATAGGACCGGCATCCGTGTTCTCCTTTCATTCGTCCGGAACTGCATTCGCAGAGATCCCCAAGATAGGATCTTTATGTGCAATCGAATCGCGCAGAGCCTGTTTGTGCCGCTGCAGATAGATGAGCTTTGACAGCTCCTTCTTTAAGGCTCAGAAACTGGATGTACTTCAAGTTGAGGTTGATGGCCGTCTGTGTGTTGTAAATGCTCTGAAAGCCGCGATCTGTCACCAGAATGTTGTTGGTTAGATCCAAACCGGCAAACTTCATGCGCAGATAAATCTCCGAGAGGATTGTCTGATCGTTGATGGATCCGTCGAAGCTGTAGGCAAAGACCACATCTCCTGTGGCATGGTCGCATACCGTCATATAGTTGACCTGTCGGAGCTCCGGATTCTGTCTGGCATGGCCCAAGCTTGCCGCATTGATGGTGTACAGAGTGACAGCCGAGTCACTTTATTTACAGCGATAGAAGCAACTTGTAGTAACGTCAACCTGCGGCTGAGTGATGCTTGAGAGCATTTCTGCTATTGGCCGGCCTTCAAGCGGTTGAACCTCAGGCAGCCAGACTTGTGGTAGTCAATCCTTGAACGTCAGCAAGTATTTTGCAGGACAACCGAGCGTGGGCAGAAGGTCGAAAAACTGGCGGAGCTGGTGCGGACAACTTCAATCACCTAGACCATGCGGCCAAGTAAAAGGATGTTAGGGTTGCATATAACAAAACAAGACTGAGTTCCGCGAGCAGCCATATTACAGAACTGAGCGGACATGACTGATGAATGGACTATTGCAAGTCTTCGCTAAAGAGGAATAATAAATGAATAGGGATTGGATTCTTCAAACACGCGAAACTCGTCGGTCTTTTGCGAATGCAACTTGGGTGCCACTGCGTGCATCTCAAGCTAAAGAGCAAGGCCCGCGGGTTACCGAAATTGGCCATATCAGTGAGTACTTTGGATGTGGATCAGTTGCATTTTTTCCGCAGCATCGAGAGACTGCCGAGAAGTTGAGTTGGAGTGACATCGGAATTGCTCATCGTGCGCGGCCATGCGCCTACGATGACGGTTACTACTCTCCGATAGACCAGTATCAGTACAACGACAAAGAGCCTATCGGGGTTGAACTAGTTTTCGTACATGATCAACCTGTTGTTGGAGGGACAAATTGGATACTGAATCCTGACCTCGTCGTTGCTCTTCGTTTAGTTAAGGTGGAGCATACTTGGGTTAGGCCTGAAGAAGATTTTGTGGTAGTCGCTCGTGAGGTTCTCGATAGTGATGGTCGGTATCAGCTGATCGAGATTAAGCGAGAGTTCCTTATTGACTATCTTGCTGCCCGGGGACTTGCGCTAAGGCTCTCTTACTACCGGCAACGCATTGAGAATGTTGCCGTTGTTGAAGGAACCAATTACGAGGGGCTTGTAGATTATCAGGATGAGCGAGATCACGGTCACTTCGAACTCCTCATACGTAGCTTAAATGACGTTTATGGCGGAAGCTGGGCATCATTTCGTGTCTGGAGGACCGATATTGATGAGGAAGAGGACGCACCGGTTTTGGGCCCGGAGAGGGATGACAACACTGACTACGAACATTCAGAATGTGTTCGAGAAGGCCCCAAAGGAATCCGTGTAGAAAGTGAGTTCTGGAAAAATGAATGGATTGATCATCGAGCTCAGAGTGTGAGAGTCCGTGGTGATATAGATCAATCTTTACCGCACTTCATAGTTGAAACTGATGGAACACGCATGGCCTCTACAGCGCTTAATTCTGAAGATGTTGGTCGATGGCTATGGTTCCAACCGAGTGTAGTCACTGACCTTCTTGGCCGCCGCGGGTTCTCCTTAAAGTGGTACACCGCAGAGACGGGTGCAATCATCTCTACATCTGGCTACGCGACACATTTTGGAGTCAATTCCGCTGATTTGCTAACCATCTACGCCTGTGACATTGCCCGTCTTGCAGGTTGGGAGCAACATGTTTGGGCAGCGCACAATGTACCACCAGAAGGTAAGGTTTCCCGGGAGTTGTTAGCTTCACAAATCAGGGCTCAGCCAGCCTCCACGCATGCTGTAGAGGAATTACTTTTTGTGAGTATGCGGAAGCTAGAGAAGGGATTTGAGAGGAAATTCGGAGCTAAGTTGTTTAAACATCAAATTGATGATGGCTCTGCGATGCAGCAAATATCGCGATTCCACTGTAGGGATCAGGCCTCGTTACTACGACTTGCGAAAGAGATCATCCGAGTTTTTTCAGATCGCCTTAACCTTCGCGAACTACGCAAGCTGTCGTCTCATGCAGAGAAAGATAAACTTGGTTCCAATAAACTCCTTCAAGATGTGTTAGCGAAGAAAATTGGGGAAGAAAGAGCTCGTCAAGTGTTTGGCCCCATCGTCGGTGCTTATGACTTGAGAGTAGGTGACGCGCATCCTACGAGCTCAAAGATTGGTGATGCCTTGGAACTTGCAGGGATTGACGAGAGTCAATCTTACTTACGCCAAGGAGAGCAACTGATTCACAATGTTGGGTATTCCGTATGGTGCATTGGAAAGTTGCTCTTCGAGGAAAAGGGTAATCCGTGAGGAGCTGCGAATGCAGCACAATTCAATACTCGATAGAGTAATATCAGACCAACTTCGAATCGAGAATTTTCCTGAATTCTCGAATGACTAGATCTTAACTGACATTATTGGTATCGGTGATGTTGGTCTTTCTTCGGTAATATCGGCCGCTAAAGCTGGCAAGAGCGTCATTGTGATGGAAAAGACACACTACGCCGGCGGCAACACCAGTGTTGCGGGCGGGTGCTACAACGCTGCTGATCCCGCTCTGGAAGCGAAGCAGGAAATGTCTCCTCAGCGCCGTGCATCGGTTGACGCACTGCTCGCTGAACCGGTGCGCAGCAAGCTTCACGGCGAACTGATTCGGAAGGTCAAGGCGCAGCTCGCTCAATATGACGCCAAAGGCGGCAAGTATCTTTTTGATTCTGTAGAGCTCCATGCGCTTCAATCCTGGAAAGCGAGAGATTACGCCGGGAATCTCGACCTCGTTTATGAGCTCGCCAAAGGGGCGCCGGAGATGCAAAAAGAGCTTGCCGAGATGGAATTCAAGTGGAATTCGGGTACGGAGCAGGTGGTTGGTGCCTTGTGGCCGCGCTCTAACCGCGCGAGCAACTATAAGTCCGGCGTGGGTTATATCGACACCTTCTTAAATGAAATCAAAACAAAACAAAACAAAACATCTGCCTGTCACCTTCATCATGAATACGGCAGCATCCGACATCCTGATGAAGGATGGACGTGCGGCCTGCGTTGTCGGCACTGCAGAAAACGGCAGAACTTTTAAAGTATTGGCTAAAGACGGCGTCATCCTCACGATGGGCGGTTTCAGTGCCAATGTCGATATGCGCGTCCATTACGACACCATCCGGGATAAAAAGATTGGGAACGGCGTCATGACGACCAATGTGCCGTCGATTACCGGTGACGGCATCAAAATGGCTCAGAAGGTCGGGACGAATCTGATGGGCTACATCCAGCTCCTTCCGACGACGGATCCCTATACCGGTGCCACCAATCATGCGGTTTCGCTTACCACGGGCATCTATCTCAATACGGACGGCAAACGCTTTGTCAATGAACTCGGGCGCAGAGACGAACTCGCCCGCGCAGCGCTTGCTCAGCCCGGTCATAAGTTTTTTATTTTGGCAACGAGCGATGCCAATAAGATCGATAAGGAAGGACGGAATCAATACGGCATCAAGGTGGCCGATCTCATCAAATCAAAGAAAGTCTTTGAAGCTAACACCTGGGATGAATTGGCTGAGAAGGCCGGCATTAACAAAGAGAATATGAAGAAGACCATTGCAGATTGGAATGCTTTCTGCCGCAATCCGGACAACGATCCTTTCGGCCGTGTTTCCTGTGACCCAGGCGTGCGGCTTGACGGCAAGGGGCCGTTCTATGCCACCGTCTTCACGCCTTCCATGCACCACACGATGGGGGCGTTCAGATTAACGACAAGGCAGAGGTTCTCGATACTAAAGGTGCGGTTATTCCAGGACTCTATGCAGCCGGCGAAGTGACGGGCGGCGTGCATGGGAAAAATCGAGTCGGCTGCAATGCAGTGCCGGATGCTTTGGTGTTCGGGCGCATTGCTGCACTCAACGCGGTGCACTGAGGTCGGCGACGGTCATTAGATAAAGACTAAACAGAGGAGACCACGCTGATAAGGAACCGTAAAGCGTGGTCTTTTCTTTTGCACCTTTTCTTTTGAAGCTTTTCTTGGACTCAGTTTGTTGATGGGGCCATTTCAAAGAAAAGGGTTTTCTGACAAAATCGAGTCATTTAATCCTTTGATTTTGTACCGAGAACATGCCTCGCAGATGCATATCCACTCTGAGGCCGGTACTTTTTTCGATGGAAGGTGTCGCTATGCCGGCCATGCCGTTATTTATTTCCGTCAGTGAAGCGGCTTCGCTTCCCAAGCGTTGTTTCATTGATATTCGCTCACGCGTGGTTCACGGATGGGATGCTCTCGGGGCTTACTGCAGGGGGCATATTGCCGGGGCTCAGTTTTTGGCTTTTGACCGCGTGTTTGCTCGCGGCCCGGTCTTTGAGCTGGGACGTCATCCATGGCCGGATCGTCGCACCGTTGCCGCACATCTCCTCGGTGTTTTAGGGCCGGCCGGCAATGCTCATCATCGCGTGATCTTTTATGACGACGGCGGCATGAATTTTGCTGCACGGGCGGCGCTCTGCGCTCGTTGGGCCGGTTTCAAGAATGCCCAGATTCTCGACGGCGGTCTTTCAGCTTGGGTGCGGTGCGGTTTGCCGCTCGATGATGGCGCACCGGCTGCTGCAGACCATCCTGCGGCCGAGAGAGTGAACGATTTTCTGCGGCAAACGATCGCTGGCGCCGTTCCTCAGATTCTCGGCAAGGCAGCGTTTTTCAATGCTGTCAAGCAGGGAGATCGACTGGTGATTGATGGCCGGCCGAGGGAGCGTTTTGCCGGGCGAACGGAAACTCTGGATGCTCGGCCCGGGCATGTGCCGGGTGCGGTCAATCGTCCGGCCACAGAAAATCTTGATGCTGACGGCTCTCTCAAGTCCCGAGAAGCACTTCGTCGTGAATGGGGCGCTGTGATTGACGGCAGAGATCCGCGAAGCATCGTTCAGATGTGCGGTTCGGGTGTGGCGGCATGTCTGAATGCGGCTGCGCTCGATGCGGCCGGCATTTTGCCTATCGCTGAGGCAGTGCTTTACCCAGGCTCCTGGTCGCAGTGGGCGGCAGACTCTAATTTGCCGGCGGAAATCGGTTATCGCGATACCGTGGAATAACGCGTATTTTGCGGGTCTACTGCCAGCCTTTGGCGAAGGTGCTCTTCAAAGGCAGGGTAATGTCTTGTTTGCATAAATGAAATGCGATATCCAATAAAGGATATTAAAAAACGGAACTATTCAAATATTTTTCTTGCTCATTTCTGGAAAGATTCTTGCCAAAAGATAAATAGAGGTTTGGCATTGCGGCCAGTGAAGCAGCTCTCAATCTCAGCGCTCTATGAGTGTTGACAGCATGACGGCGTTAAGCGCCAAAAGCAAACGAAGCTCTCGATGCCACAGAGCACCCGTTTTAATGAGGCAATCGGTGTTCGGACAGAGTGCTGCTTCGTATGAGGCGGAGAGTGACCGGTTAGGGCGAATAAAGGTTTGACCGATTTCTATGTAGACCAATTGGTTTGAGTTAACGCTTTCAACTAACGATTACCTTGCTGAGGACTCAGCAAAGGAGATGACTCGAACGACACAGGAATCTTCAGCTACTAACGATTCTCAAATTGGCCTGAAATGCCGCGCCGTTCTCGAATGTATTTTCGTTTTCCGGTGGTCAGGGAAGTGGTGCAGCAGGAAGCCGGCAATGACTTCCGCTTGGCTGATTGGAAGATGGACCTGCTCGAAGAATTGTCTGCAGAAAGCGAGAACGCCTTAGGCCTGCGTTGCCCTGCCGCAGTCGTGATAGCCCCGATTTATTGGAGGAGGCATGGAGATCATTTCGTAGTGACTTTCCCAGCGTGAGGAGGTTCGTATGTTTACATGGTAAGGGCAGACCGTCGAGTAAGAAAGTGAATACATCAACCATATGTTTACAGTATCTTAACTGAGTGTTGCATATGAGCAAACTGTGTTATTTAAGTGTTAACACCACCCATTCCAATCGTTAAAGTTTACGCATTTAGACCGTTTTCAGGAAATCAATATAGGGTTTACCCCCCCCCCCCCCCCC
>OGYQ01000159.1_pt1 | contig 90044 bp, 88 predicted proteins | sample 1576641 | NCBI WGS metagenome assembly OGYQ01 (sample SAMEA3541476, study PRJEB24748) | human gut metagenome | biome: human gut; feature: human-associated habitat; material: faeces | place: China | collected 2012 | reverse complement strand
TACAGGCGTATCCGCCGATATTTAGCCTTGTCGCTTAAAGCGACTGAGGAGCACGCGACTTTAGTCGTGTGAAATCCACTTACAAAGTACGAAAATAATGTCGGAAAATATATTAAAAGCACGAAAATGTGGACTGCCACAATAAAAGAATAATAAAAGTACTAAAAATAGCACTTTTGAAAGCAAAAGAGATAAAAATAGGACTTGCAAAAGAAAATAGCAATGAAAATCGACATAAAATAAAAGCGTCAGAACATACGCCTTACTAATAAGCGCGCAGGGAACGTTACATTAGAATACGCCTGAAAGATTATTCTTGCGTTTCACGTGCTTTGTTTCACAGAAAAACTTTTCTAGGCACAATCCAAAACACATTGTGCGAACAACAAACAAAACAATGAGGAAATATAAAAATAATAACAAAATACGTGCAGCCTAATTAGGAAAAATAATCCTGCCAAAAATAAAAAATATCAATATATTAGATGAAACGCGCAAAGAAAGAGATAAATAGCGAGAAAAAGATAATATTATGATGAAAAATGAAAATACATATCACAAAATGTGCAAAAGATAAGAAAATGAATAAGTGAACAATGAAAAAGTCTTGAAATGTTATTAAAAAACATTTCAAGACTTTGAAATAACAAAAGAAAAAGCGAGTATTGTTATATAAAAAATAAATGGCGTTAATCGAAAAATGCCCCAACCTGTTCGAGAAACGCTTCTACGTTTTCAATATGTGGGAAATGCTTGGAATAAGGAATGGTTGCGGACTCAATTGCTGGATTAGCTTTACAGTAGTCTTCTACAATTCCTGCACCGTTTGACTCGTCTTCGCCTTCTACAATATAAATACTGTTATCCAGTGTGCTGAGGGCATGACGAATGTTAATATTCATATATTTAGCACTTTGGCTTGAATATAAATACTTGGCATAGTAACCACCCTTATGAGCAGCTTCGTAGTAAGCGTCCAAAACATCACCATCTACGTGGAATGGATTGTAGTAAAGCTTATCCAGGAAGAAATCACTAATTGTTTCACGTGAAACATTTATATGATAAATAAAGGTTCCAAACACTGGCAGTTCTACGAGAAATTTAAATATTTTGTCTTTCTGAGTAGGAATCTGGGCCAGGGAAGCCATACTTACAGGATTGACAAACATAATTTTATTAATGTTTTCTTTGTCATATGCGGCAGCAGTAGTAACAAATGAACATGAGAAGCCACTGGCAATTATATCAGTCTTTTCTTTAATAACATTCTTGATAAAATCGCAGATGACCTGTACAAAGAGGAAATTAGTGTATGTAATTCCAGCTTTTTCAGAACGTCCGCATCCTAACAAATCGAGAGTATAAACTGTATGCTCCTGGGCAAGATGTTTCTCAACACGTGACCATTCATATCCACTTGCACCAGGCATGGCATCGTGGATCAAAAGAATAGGAGAACCGGTGCCTTTCTTTGTATAATATATTTTTCCGAAACGCCATTTGTAGTAGTTGTGGTTGGAAAAATCGAGCATTTCTTTTAATTGTGAAGAGGCAACAATTACTCTATTGGACAGATGGATGACACCAGCAGCGATAGTGGTTAAGGCAGCCAGAGTCAAAAGTTTGTGTTTACTTTCTTTCATTTTTATAGAGAACCTCCTTTGAATTTGTATGTATATTATACGCCTTACAGGTGAATTTTACAATAATTTTGTGGGATTTGTACACTCTGCGGTTGATATCTAAAAGGGCGGCTTAGTGAAGCAATCGTTGCCCGGACGCGAGTTCACAAGGTATATTTATCGCAGGTCGTCGCAACACTCCGCCAAGCTAACTGTCAACTGCGACTAAGCATCTCAGGAGAGCCTTCGATGCTAAGTCTCCGTAGACAGTGGATCTCGTCTACGTTAAGACCGCTCCTGAAATGACCTGCTCACGAATATACCTTGCGAGCTCACTGGTTACTGGTAAGGGGAATGCGCTAAAACGATACTTTTTCACTGGCGCTGGGGAGAGTTTTAACCAATACACAATATCTGCCCGTTATTATTAAGTGGTCATTTCGGGAGTAGAGATAAAATCTGAAGAATTTAATTAAGATCCGTTGTTCTATGCACAGTAATATCAAGTGTTCTTACAGGATGTTATGTAGCCGATTATCTTGGAATCAGTTTTAGCTGTAACTTTAAGCCATAACATTTCATGCGCATTGCATTCACTTCTGTGGAGCAATAGATTTCAACAACCAGATTTCCCCTGGAACACCTGGGGGAAAGCGTCCGCCTTGATTACCTAAACCGCCCTTTTACAAAGTATTGAGCCTATCATTAATAAATATCACCTACCCGTTTGAATTACATTCAAAGTGGGTATAATAATTTTAAAGATAAAAATAGACAATATTTTTACAAAATAAAAAGGCATTTTCTATGTTTCACGTGAAACATTATGTGGCACGATAATTTTAAAAGTGTTATAATAGCAATAGTTCTATGATAGGATTGAAGAAACTATGGAAAAGTGAAGCAATTCGAAAATCTTATGAAAGGGAGGGTTGATATTGGGCAGAACGATTGCAGTTGCAAATCAGAAAGGCGGCGTTGGTAAATCAACAACAGCGATTAACCTTTCGGCATGCCTTGCAGAACAGGGAAAGAAAGTTCTGACGATTGACATGGATCCTCAGGGAAATACTACCAGTGGATTAGGTGTTGACAAAAATGCAGTAGAAGATACCTTATATGAACTTCTGGTAGGACAGTCAGATGTTGAGACAACAATTGTAAAAGATGTAGTAGAAAATGTGGATTTAATACCGTCTAATGTAAATCTGTCTGGAGCAGAAATTGAGTTGGTCGGTATCGACAATAAAGAATACATATTGAAAGAGATTACAGATAAAGTAAAGGTCAATTACGATTATATTATTATCGATTGTCCGCCATCTCTCAATATGCTCACCATCAATGCACTTACAGCAGCCACATCCGTACTGGTTCCAATCCAGTGCGAGTATTACGCATTGGAAGGTTTGTCACAGTTGATACATACAATTGATCTGGTCAAAGACAGACTGAACAACAACCTGGAAATCGAAGGCGTTGTATTCACTATGTATGATGCGCGCACCAACTTGTCACTGCAGGTAGTAGAGAATGTTAAGGAAAATCTGCAGCAGAATATTTACAAGACAATTATCCCAAGAAATGTCAGACTGGCAGAAGCTCCAAGCTATGGACAGCCGATCACGATTTACGATCCCAGATCTACCGGAGCAGAAAGCTATCGCCTTCTTGCAGAAGAAGTGATAAACAGGGAGGTTGAATAATGGCAGTCAAGAAGAAAGGACTTGGAAGAGGACTGGATGCTCTTTTCCCTGAGAAACCAGCAGAGAAGAAACCAGTACCAAAGCTCATTACAAAAGAAGTAAATCCAAAGCAGGAGGCTGAGAGTGTAAAAACTACAGTCCCCGCTTCAGACAAAAAAGAAATGACTGCAGATGCGCCGACAGAAGTAAAGAAAACAGAAATGCTTGTGAAAATCTCGAAAGTAGAGCCGAACAGAACTCAGCCAAGAAAACAGTTCGATGAGGATGCTCTGGTAGAATTATCAGAGTCCATTAAACAGTTCGGTATTTTACAACCGCTTCTGGTATCTGACAAAGGTGACTACTACGAGATCATTGCAGGCGAGAGAAGATGGCGAGCTGCCAAGCTGGCTGGCCTGAAAGAAGTTCCGGTTATTATCAAAGAGTTTAACGACCAGCAGGTTGTAGAGATTTCCCTGATTGAGAATATTCAGCGGGAAGACTTAAACCCGATTGAGGAGGCAATGGCCTACAAACGCCTGATCAATGAGTTTAAACTGAAACAGGACAGCATTGCTGAGCGAGTTTCCAAGAGCAGAACTGCAGTAACCAATTCCCTTCGTCTTCTGAAGCTGGACGAAAGAGTTCAGCAGATGCTCATTGACGAGATGATCTCAGCAGGACATGCCCGTGCCATCCTTGCTATTCCTGACAAGGACAAACAGGCAAGCGTGGCAATGAAGGTTTTCGACGAGAAGTTAAGTGTTCGCGAAACAGAGAAACTTGTGAAACATATTGTTGAACCGCCTAAGAAAAAAGCGGAAAAGCAGGTAAATACTGCGGAAGATGCAATATACGAAAGCCTCGAGGAGAAAATGAAGGGAATCGTAGGAACCCGGGTTTTCATCCACAGAAAGAAGAACAACAAAGGTAAAATTGAAATTGAATATTATTCCAGAGACGAACTGGAAAGAATCATTGAATTATTTGAATCAATAAGATAAGGAGTGTGCATGAGCAGTATTTTTGACAGCCTGGGAATGGACCCTGGCATCATTATTATTTTACTGTTGATTCTGACAATCGTTCTGGCTGTAAATGTATTCAGCAGCAAGATGCGGATCAGCCGCCTGGAACGTAAATACAAAGTGTTCATGAAAGGCAGTGACGCACAATCTCTTGAAAAAGTATTTGTACGCAAATTTGCCCAGATCGATCGCCTTTATGAAGCGAAAGAAGATCATGAACATGACATCAATCTGATCAAACACCATCTGGAAACCATGTTCAGTAAATATGGCGTTGAGAAGTATGATGCATTTGATGACGTTGGAGGTAAACTGAGCTTTGCGCTTGCACTTCTGGATCAGGATAATTCAGGTGTTATTCTGAATGCAGTGCACAGCAGAGACAACTGCTTCCTTTATCTGAAAGAAATCGTAAAGGGAGAGTCCTATGTGATGCTGAGCCAGGAAGAACTGGAAGCTTTACGAAAAGCTGTTAATTTCGGTCTGGAAAATATTGAGAAAGATGAATAAGGTTTTCTACAGAAACTTTCCTATATAACAGAGATTGAAGCAGCAATAAGAAATCAGCAAAAAAATAATAAACAGGCATGTCGCCCGCCGGCGGTATTGTCTATATAATTCACAAATAAAAGAAATGAAAAATAACAGATACAAAAAACGTATCAGTACAGGAGGAAGACATGTTAGACATTAAATTTGTGAGAGAGAATCCGGAAGTGGTAAAGCAGAACATCCGAAACAAATTCCAGGACAGCAAACTGGAACTGGTTGACAAGGTTCTGGAACTGGACAAAGAGAACCGTGAGATCAAACAGGAAGTTGAGGCACTCCGTGCAGAGAGAAATAAAATTTCCAAACAGATCGGTGCTCTTATGGGCCAGGGCAAGAGAGAAGAGGCTGAGGAAGTTAAGAAACAGGTTGCTGCGTCCGGCGAGCGTATCGAGGAGCTTTCCAAGAGAGAGAAAGAAGTAGAGGAAGAGCTTCTGAAAGATATGATGGTAATCCCGAACATCATTGATCCATCTGTACCGATTGGTAAAGATGACAGCGAGAACGTAGAAATTGAGAAATTCGGTGAGCCGGTTGTCCCGGACTTCGAAGTTCCATATCATACAGAGATTATGGAAGCTTTTGACGGAATCGATCTTGACAGCGCAAGACGTGTTGCTGGTAACGGATTCTACTATCTGATGGGCGATATTGCAAGACTTCATTCCGCAGTTATCGCATATGCCCGTGATTTCATGATCAACAGAGGCTTCACATACTGCGTACCGCCTTTCATGATCAGAAGCAACGTTGTTACTGGCGTTATGAGCTTTGCTGAGATGGATGCCATGATGTACAAGATTGAGGGCGAAGACCTTTACCTGATCGGAACCAGTGAGCATTCCATGATCGGTAAATTTATCGACCAGATCATTCCGGAAGAAGAGCTTCCGAAAACTCTTACAAGCTATTCTCCATGCTTCCGTAAAGAGAAAGGTGCTCACGGACTTGAGGAGAGAGGTGTATATCGTATCCATCAGTTCGAGAAACAGGAAATGATCGTAGTTTGCAAACCAGAAGAGAGCAAAATGTGGTTTGACAAGCTGTGGCAGAACACAGTAGATCTGTTCCGTTCCCTGGATATTCCGGTTCGTACACTGGAATGCTGCTCCGGTGACCTGGCAGACCTGAAAGTGAAATCTCTTGATGTTGAAGCATGGTCTCCAAGACAGAAGAAATACTTCGAGGTAGGAAGCTGCTCCAACCTTGGTGATGCACAGGCTCGTCGTCTGAAAATCCGTGTAAATGGAAAAGATGGCAAGAAATATCTTGCACATACCTTAAATAATACAGTAGTTGCTCCGCCAAGAATGCTGATCGCATTCCTTGAGAATAACCTGAATGCAGATGGAAGCGTAAATATTCCAGTTGCACTTCAGCCATACATGGGCGGAATGACAAAAATCGAGAAAAAGTCCAATAAATAAGACTTAATTTGACAAGAAACAACAAAGTCCGTAAAACAGAACTTTAAACTGAATTTCTGCTTTGCGGACGAAAAATAAAACAGTCACAAACGGCAGAAGAGAACATATCATATCGTACAAAAACATTATGAAATAAGAAGCCTAAATCATAGAATAGGGAGGTGATAGTGTGCACAGTTATTTAAGAGCTGTTGGCTTTTCGAAAGTGAAGTCACGCAAGGAAATGCAGGAAATTATCCGGGATGTGATGAGTACTTACGATGAAAAAATTGCGGTAGAAAATCATCCAGACGGAGTTTTTGTGGAATATTCCAAGAATTATGGCTGCGACTGCGGAATTACAGTCTGTGGGCAGTATGACGAGGAAAATGAGTTTCACGTGGAATATACATTTCCATTTTTTCGCGGCACAGGAATCACGACCCAGGAGCATGTAGTTGTGGAAAGACATTCTGAGAAAGAGTCCTATGCAGGTGCATGCGATGATTTGCGTCTTGGTGTGACTTTGATCTTTTATCTGCAGAATCCGGCAGAATATATGCTGGAGAAATATAAGGGAAATTTACGTGAGGGACAGCCGCTGACCATTACCGGACTTGCAAGAGAAGGAAAGATTCTTTTCCCGGTGCAGAAGGATAAGGAAGCTGTGAAAGTAGAGCGGGAGCTGACAAAGAACCGCAATAACCTGATCGCAGCAGCCAGAAACGGTGATGAGGAGGCCATGGAAGACCTTACCATGGAAGATATGGACACGTATTCCATGATTTCCGAGCGTATTGTGACAGATGATGTATTTACCATTGTAGATTCTTATTTTATGCCTCATGGAATCGAGTGTGACCAGTACAGTATTATGGGAGAAATCCTGGAATATGTCACATTCAAAAATATTCTCACAGGCGAAGAATTATGCCAGATGACAATTGAGTGCAATGATATTCAGTTTGATGTCTGCATAAACAAAGCCGATCTTCTTGGAGAACCGGAAGTTGGCCGGCGTTTCAAGGGATTGATCTGGCTGCAGGGACAGCTGCATTTTTAAGTAAGAACACCGCATGGGAAAGAAAAATAATTAAGATTTTCAGCAGAAGCCGACAGGGAACAAAAAACTCTGTCGGCTTTGTTTTAGATTGACAGCGGATTTGGGCGGGGTATATAATTGTAAAAAAGAGCAGTAAACTATCTGGAGATTTTATGAAAGTACAAATGTTTGAAAGTAAATCACCTTTTAAAGGACAACAAATAAAGCTAGGCCTGGCTGCTGTATTGGGATCTGCCGCGTTTCTGCTGGGAGGCTGTTCCCAGAACTTGGGGATAAATTCAGGAACAGATCAGGCTCAGGCGGAAGAAGAATCAGCAGTGGTGGATTATACCTGTATTTCCAACCCGGACAGCGAGAAAAAAATTACTGTTTATTTTATATCTGGCCGTCTGTCTGGCCATTATTGTGGCCGCGTACTTCCATCTCAGCAGAATTGCCCGGAAGTATAATACCGAACATCTGGAACTGATCACAAGCCTGTATGCGGAAAAAATGAATGATTCCATGGAATACCTGCAAAATTATGTACAGGAAGATGTGAAAATGATTCAGTCCATGGAAGGGGAGACACCGGAAAAAATTCTGGAGCGTCTGCAGAAGAATCTGAATCAGCAGGCACTGGAATCAGAGCAATCCTTTAATTCAGATCCCTATCAGTCCAGCCAGACTGGAAATATGATTATGACAGTTTTTGTCCCGGTGAAGGATTCCTCGCAGATTCACAGTCTGTATGTGTCTATTATGATAGAGAACCTCAGACAGCTGGGAGTTTATGAACTGCTTCAGGGAAAAATCAGTGTTCAGCTGTTAAATGCGAATTCACAGAATTATGTTACCTGTATCAGCAGCGGTGATGTCAATGCATCGGGAAGCTGGAAAAAAAGGATAAACAGCTTTATATGGGACTGTCCGCTATAGATTTTCTTACCGGAATCCTTAACCGCCGGGCATTTCAGAAGTCTGTGGAAGATGAAATGTATAAAAAGACGCCGGGGGTTTTCATTTTTATTGATGTGGATAATTTCAAAAGCTATAACGATACATATGGACATAATAATGGAGACTTCTGCCTGAAGCATTTTGCAGAAACCATGAAGAAGTGTTTCCCTGCGGAAAGTATTATCGGCCGATATGGCGGTGACGAGTTTGTAGTTTATTTAAAGAACCTGACGGTGGAAGAAGTGCAGAACTATATGGCAGATTTCCAGAGGATGATTTCTCACTTGACGCTTCCAACCGGCGAACAGGTGCAGCTGTCAGCCAGCGCCGGCGGAGCCGCTTTCCCAGATCAGGGCGAAGATTTCATCTCCCTGTGCCGAAACGCCGATTCCGCGTTGTATAACGTGAAACAAAATGGAAAGGCTGCGTTTAAGATGAAAGAGAAGTAAGTTAAGCAGACTTATAGATAATCGCCGAGCCACCTTGAAGCGAGTGGCCCGGCGATTATACCCATTTAATCAATTTCATAAATTTCTTTACTGAATTTATAACTTTAGAAGACAAATATGCTTTTGAGAGTTTCTTTTTGGTGTAAGACCATACAGAAGAAGTTTTGGTTTTATCTATCAGCAGTGCAGTAAAAAATCTTTCCCAGCTGACAAAGTCCTTGCTTTCTATATAGTCTTCCGGTTTTTGCAAAATATTTTGCACATTTATATTTGGTATAATATTGCAGGAGAGCAACAGCCATTCAAAAGATTCCGGCGCATATAGCGCCGCATTTTCGATGTTATTTAAATATACATTTAGCTCACGCATTTCAGAACCAAAAGCAGCTCCATCAGCTATAATAAGTTTTGTTCCTTTTATATCTCGATTTTCTTCCAGCTTTTGAATGATATTTGATTTTCCATCTGCTGAAATACAAGTAATCTTTTGAGCTTTTGCTAATTCAGAAAAAAATTGGTAACCGGAATTGGAATCTTCTGTAATTATCATTTGCGGAACTATGGTAGTTTCTGCGGAAATTTCACCGTATAAATGATACAGTTCGTTATAAGTCTGTCTGGTATTATGGAATTTGCCGGATTCACGAAAACCGTATATTTCATTAATGCTGTAGGGAAGCGTTGGAAGCTTTTCGCGGGTTGCAATTACGAAATAGTTATCAGAACCTTGTACCAGTTCTGCAAATTTTTTTGACTTTAGAAAACGATTTCCCTCATCAATAAATATGATGCTATCTGAAATTTCTTTTAATTCTCTTTCCCAGTCTTCACTATCAATTGTACGGCATGCACGGTCACAAGAGAGTTGTACTCCGCTGTCAGCACCGTATCTTCTGTAATCATGAATGAGATCAATTAATACGGTTTTTCCTGAACCACTGTCTCCTGTAAGAATTGTGATATTTCGTTTTATAATAAAATCATATTTTACTTTTCGTGATTCAACAATTATTCTATGAGAACCTTTCATGCTTATCACTCCGGTTTCATTTCATTTAGATATTTACTGGCTATTGGAAGCAGTTCACGCATGGAATGGACAAGTTCGCCTCCGTTTTTTACTTTTATTTCAAAGGCAGTATTTTTTCCAAAGTCCATCATATGCCTGAGATTAATTGTTATGTCCTTGATCTTTCCAATTTCTAACAGCCATTTTGCGCAATTATCACCACATGCAGATGCATTAAAAATTTTGTCTGGCTCATTTAGAATCAATAACAAAGTCTTGACTCCGCCAGATAATCTTTCTGGTGGGATTTGTCCCAGAACAGGACTGCTAATACATTCACTGCTTAAAATATTTGAGTGATCAATATCTTCAACCATTTTTCTGGCAAGTTCTGTTTCAAACCATTCCGGATCATAAGTATTTTTAAAATAAACATTCGTATTGTAAATACTTTGCGGTTCGTCTCCGTATATGATTGTCAGCATATAATGCCTCCGATGCAGATATAAATTTTGAGCTGTCAGTCTGGGAAAAACAAAAAGCGAGTGAAATTCCAACACCTCCGTTGGAGTTTCACCCGCTTTCCTAGATAAGCGTCCCGTGCGGGAATCGAACCCACAGCTAGCGCTTAGGAGGCGCTTGTTTTATCCGTTAAACTAACAGGACAAATCTGTAGGTACAATTGTACTATATTTAGAAACAAATTACAAGGTTTTTCTTTCGTGAGGAAATGGCAAAACGGATAAAAATAAATTAGGAAACCTGTTGAAAAACAATTGCAATTCAGAGAGAGATTGTATACAATGTTCTAAACAAATTTATAAATGGGCAAAGCAGTCGAAAGGCTGTGACGCAAAACTATAGGGCCTGTAAAATGGCAGCCAGCTGCAGAATAATCGGGATAGGAACACATACTATGGCGAATGCTGCAGTATGTGTTTTTTTATATAGATGGAGTAGAGTGAAAATGAAGAAACAGTTATATAAAGAGGAACTTTTGTATTCCGTTGAGGAACTGTAGCTTAGTGAGGAAGCTTATTCTGCAATACAATCAACAATTTACCACAATCACGCCGTTGGTTTTATTGCAGGATATTATGATGAAAATTTGACGATTGCTTATATCAGTGAATTTTTCCTGCATAATCTTGGGTACAGCTATGAGGAATTTATGAACAGAACCTCTGGATCACTGAAAAATGTGGTTTATGGAAAAAACTGTGCTTATATTGAAAATGATCGGTTTCGATATATCAGCGGTAAAGGCGAAATGCAGATGCAGGAGAATCTTAAGCTTATCAGCCAGGGGATCAAATTGTGGCAGCTATGGCGTCTAAGTTTAAGACGGTTTCCAGTGAGCTTACCCTGGAAGAGGCCTTTTCCCCGGAAAATATCAGGAGCAGGCTGAAAAAGCCGGAGGATATTTTCCGGTTCGAGTACTGCACAATGAATGAGAAGCAGTTTAAATCCATAGCAATTTCTCCGCTGGCATGGACTGAAGGGGAGAACAGGCAGGCGGCAGCAATCCGTTCGCTCCACAAACAGGACGGAAAAACTATCCCCATTGTAGCCATGACTGCCAATGCCTTTGCAGAAGACATTTTGCTTGCCAAAAATGCAGGAATGAACGAACACATCTCCAAACCACTGGACATGACACGGCTCAGGGATGTGCTGAGACGGTGGCTGTAGAGACGTATTTTCTCGAAAAGAAAATCAGAAGTCAGGCAAAATGTAATGGCGCGAATCCATTTAAACTAATATAATCAAATTACCTGAAAAACAGAGGACTGCGATGATGAAGCAGTCAAGTAAAAAATGGAGGGGGAAGTTTTTATGATTACAGATTATGCGGACAAGCTGCATCTTTATGGAGATTTGCAGGAGTATGCAGACATGGTTCTGGCATTTATTGAGAAGCAGAAGAAGGAAAATCTTCCGGCGGGCAGATATGATCTGGAAAATGGTGTGTTTGCCTCTGTGCAGAGTTATACTACAAGACCGTTAGAGGGCTCACAGATGGAATCCCACAAGAAATATTGTGATTTACAGTATCTAATAGAGGGAAAAGAGAAAATCTACTGGGCTTCTTTGCGGAATCTTACAGTGGAGAATGACATGACACCGGAGAGTGATTCTATTCTTTATGTGGCTGGTCCATGGCAGGGGTATACGGTACTGGAGCCGGGAATGTTCGGCTTCTATGCACCGGATGACGGACACATGCCAGGAGTTGCAGCAGACGAGCCGGCACCTGCGAAGAAAATTGTGTTTAAGATTCCAGTGAAATAAGCTGTTTGTGACGGAAGGGAAATACAATATAATTTCTTATTGAAAAAACAGGAACCATATAATATGCTGCTTATAAGTATCATGCTTGTAAGTAGCATTTTTATAATGACATATTATTTGAGGAGTTGTACAAAAGAGGGGGCATAAATCGTGAAAAATCCATTGCATTATCAGATTTCAGAATATGACTGCGGACCCACATCCATGTTGAATGCGATTATTTATCTGTTTGACAGGGATGAGATCCCGCCGGAGGTGATCCGAAATACCATGCTTTACTGTCTGGACTGCTACAGCAAAGAAGGCATTCCGGGAAAAAGAGGTACATCCAGGGCGGCCATGATGTTTCTTTCCAATTGGCTGAATGAGTTTGGGAACCTTGGGATGATGACGGTAAGCAGTGAATATTTGTCGGGATCTGAGGTGTACATAGGTCCGGGGAGTAGGATTAACCAGGCACTGAGTCATGGCGGGGCAGCCGTGGTAAGACTGTTTCTGGATGAACCCCATTATGTGCTCCTTACCGGAGTGAAGGACGGCAGTATTTTGCTGTTTGATCCTTATTATTGGGATGAGCCTTACGAGGAAAAAGATATCCTCATTGATCTGGAACATCCAAGAGCATACAACCGGGAAGTGCCTTTCCGGTATTTCAACCGTGAAGAAGACGTCCTGTATGCCCTTGGAAAAGTAAATGCCCGGGAGGCTGTGCTGGTTTATAATGAGAAAACCAGAGTGCCGGTGGAAGAGGTTATTGAGTACTTTATTTAGTAAAATTGGAAAGATACTACTTATGAGTATATTACTGGTAAGTAGTATCTTTTTGTATTCTGATGATTAACTTTACGGCGCAGAACTCTTCTGCGTCAGCGGATGTTCCCTGTAGTACATCCTGGTAAAGTTCAGGAATTTCTGCATATCTCCGCTGATGTATTTTCCCTTTTTCCAGACCATTCCAATTTTTACGCGAACAGGCGGATTAAGGGGAATGCCGACGATCCCGGAGCTGGCAAATTTGTCAGTCATGCTGGTATAAAGGAAGCAGCCGTATTTTCCGGTTTTTACAAACTGCAGGGTCGTGTAGATCTGGCTGCTGCGCATGACGATATTAGGCGTGTAGCCGTCCATTTCGAACCGTGTTTTTAACAGCTGGTTCTGCACGGAATCAGCGTTGAAGAAAACCATATCTTCTTTTGACATTTCTTTGGTAGTAACCGATTTTTTGTCCGCCAGTCGGTGGTCTTTACTCACACAAAAAACAACCTGGTCATTTGCCAGAACCGCATTATGGAATTTATCAATATTATACTGCTCCATATTAACCAGAGCCAGATCCAGGGTGTCATCCTGAACCAGATTGCAGGCGCGGACAGAGCCGTATTCTTCCAGAACGACAGCAATTTCCGGATGCTCCCGGCGAAAGGCAGTGAGCAGTTCCGGAAAAAAGACCGTGCTCAGCATGGGCGGAATCCCGATGCGAAGAGGCGGTTTCACTCTTGCCATGCTGGAGTAGTCAGCCTGAAGCTCGGTGCAGTACTGAAGAATGTAGGTGGCTTTTTCGTAAAGTGCCTCTCCCTCCTGGGTAAGGATCAGCTGATTTCCTTTCCGGTAAAAAAGACTGATTCCAAATTCGATTTCCAGGTCACGGATGGCTACGGACACGGTGGGCTGGGTGACATATAATTCTTCGGCTGCTTTGGTGATGCTGTGGCAGCGGCTGGCAGTGCAGAAGTAGCGGAGTTGATTAAGAGTCATAATAGGCACCTCTAAATTACATTTTTGTATAAAGTAAGGTTTACATAAAGCAAATCCAAGTGGTTATTCTGATTTAGAAAAGTCTTGAAATCTATATCTTTCTGGCTCATTTCCTCTTAAAAATACCACATACCTATAATAATTTCCATATTTATTTCAAATAATTGCTATCTCATAGCAATATTGCACAAAAACTACACCTGGAAATTGAGACTATAAAAAATTTTTATGGGGTTATGCAACCCATTAATTTGTTTTTTTACAGGTACACAGGCTATAATAAAGTCATCAAAAGAAACGTGTACGGCCGATACTTTTCAGGAGAAAAATAAGACGGAAAATAGAGACAGAAGAAATACAAAGCGAAAAAATGCGAAACAAAAAAAGCAAACACGTGAAAGGAGAGTACAGAAATGTCTCACACAACTATCACATTGCTGTTTCTTGTGTTCACCATCATTAGTTTCATCCTCGAAAAAATTCCACTTGGGCTCACTGCTTCCATCTGTGCGATTGGATTGACGATCACCGGAGTTTTGGATGTATCTACAACGTTTTCACAGTACGTAAACAGCAACGTAATCCTCTGCGTCGGAATGTTCGTAGTAGGACAGGCACTATTTGAAACAGGAATGGCAAATAAAATCGGAGGTCTGGTTACCAAATTTGCCAGAACAGAAAAAACACTGATCATCGCGATCATGGTCATCGTAGGCGTGATGTCAGGATTCTTATCCAACACAGGTACAGCAGCAGTGCTGATCCCCGTAGTCTGTGGAATCGCCGATGAATCTGGCTATTCAAGAAGCCGCCTTCTGATGCCGCTGGTATTTGCAGCAGCACTTGGCGGAAATCTTTCCATCATCGGCGCACCAGGAAACCTGATGGGAGTCAATGCACTCCAGGAAATGGGACTTTCCATAAGCTTCTTCATGTATGCACCAGTTGGAATTCCGATGCTGATCGTTGGAATCCTCTACTTCATTTTCATCGGATACAAGTTCCTTCCGGATGGAAAAGGCGTCGCAGGGGCAGCAGTGGAAGAACAGAAAGATTTCAGTGATGTTCCAAAATGGAAACAGATCGTTTCATTAGTAGTTCTGGTTCTTGTAATCCTTGCAATGATCTTCGAGGAAGTGATCGGAATCAGCATTCAGCTTTCCGCATGCATCGGTGCAATTGTTCTGGTAGTGACAGGAGTTCTTTCTGAAAAAGAAGCGCTGGCTTCCATCGACCTGAAGGTTGTACTTCTTTTCGGCGGATCGCTGACACTGGCAAAAGCACTGGACACAACTGGTGCCGGAGAACTGATTGCAGACAAGATCGTTGGACTTCTTGGTGCAGATCCGAACCCGATCGTACTTCTTCTGGTAATCTTCATTGTAACCTGTGCACTGACAAACTTTATGTCAAACACAGCAACTACCGCATTGATGATTCCAATTGCAGTCTCCCTTGCAAACAACCTTGGAGCAGATCCAAGAGCAGTGGTTATCGCGACTGTAATCGCAGGCTCCTGTGCATATGCAACACCGATTGGAATGCCTGCAAACACCATGGTAGTAGGACTTGGAGGATATAAATTCAAGGATTACGTGAAATCAGGCTTGCCGCTGATTCTGGTATCCTTTGTGATCTGTATGATCTTACTGCCGATCCTTTTCCCGTTCTATCCGTAAGAGATGAGGAAATAAAGCAGGAACTATACTGCTTTAGATAAATAATAACCAAAAATCAAATGCCAAAAATATCAACCATTTAATAATCAGGAGGTAAATCATGACTAAAGAAAATGGAGTTAAAGTATTAACAGACATGGTAGCAGATTTTGTTGCCCATATTGGAAAAAAATTACCGGATGACGTAGTAGCAAAGCTGGAAGAGCTTGGTTCCCAGGAAAGCGCAGCACTTCCAAAGGTACTTTATGAGACAATGACCAAGAACCAGGGACTGGCTGTAGAGCTGAACCGTCCGAGCTGCCAGGATACAGGAGTTCTTCAGTTCTGGCTGAAATGCGGAACAAATTTCCCTTACATCAATGAACTGGAAGCACTTCTCAAAGAAGCAGTTGTACAGGCTACTTTCGCAGCGCCTTTAAGACACAACTCAGTAGAGACCTTCGATGAGTACAACACAAAGAGAAACGTTGGAAAAGGAACTCCGACTGTATGGTGGGATATCGTTCCGAACAGTGATAAATGTGAGATTTACGCATACATGGCAGGCGGCGGATGTACTCTTCCGGGAAAAGCAATGGTACTTATGCCAGGCGCAGGCTATGAGGGCGTTACTGATTTCGTTCTGGACCAGATGACAACATATGGACTGAATGCTTGTCCTCCGCTTCTTGTTGGCGTAGGTGTAGGAACCTCTGTAGAGACCGCAGCCCTTAACTCCAAGAAAGCCCTGATGCGTCCGATCGGTTCTCACAATGACAACGCAAACGCAGCAAAAATGGAAAAGCTTCTGGAAGACGGAATCAACGCGATTGGCCTTGGACCGCAGGGAATGGGCGGAAAATATTCTGTAATGGGAGTAAACATTGAGAACACAGCTCGTCATCCATCCACAATCGGTGTTGCAGTAAACGTAGGCTGCTGGTCACACCGCCGTGGTCACCTTATTGTAAATTCTGACCTTACAGTAACCTGTGATACACATTCCACATGGAAATTCAACGCATAATCGGAGGGAAAAATCATGATCGAAATCAGAGGAGATAAAAAAGTTCTTATTACACCAATCAGTGCAGAAGACCTGGCTGATATCAAAATCGGCGATATTGTTTGGCTGGACGGAGATCTGATGACCTGCCGTGACGTAGCTCACCGCCGTCTGGTTGAGTATGGAAGAGAGCTTCCATATGACATCAAAGACAAAGCAATTTTCCATGCGGGTCCTATTGTCCGCAAGATTGAGGGAACAGAGGATAATTACGAAATGGTTTCTGTTGGACCGACAACCTCCATGCGTATGGAGAAATTCGAGTATGAATTTACCAAATTAACAGGCGTAAGAGTGATCGTAGGAAAAGGCGGAATGGGCCCGAACACAGAGCGCGCATGTAAGGAATTTGGTGCAATCCACTGCGTATTCCCGGCTGGCTGTGCAGTAGTAGCTGCAACAGAGGTTGAGAAGATTGTAGAGCATCACTGGGATGAGCTTGGAATGCCGGAGACTTTATGGTGCAACAAGGTAAAAGAATTTGGTCCGCTGATCGTATCCATCGATGCACAGGGACGCAACCTGTTCGAAGAGAACAAGGTAATTTTCAACGAGAGAAAAGAAGCTGCAAAGCAGGCTATCTATCCGGAAGTTAAATTTATCAAATAAAAAGCTTACACAAAATAAAGGAGGAGAAAGGCAATGCCAATGACAGCCCCGGGAAAGTTTGACAGTAATGGAGCATGGGACGGATTTCGCGGAGAAATCTGGCAGGAAGAAATCAATGTCCGTGACTTTATCCAGAAAAACTACACACCATATGATGGTGACGAGTCATTTCTGACAGGTCCTACATCCAGAACAGAAAAGTTATGGAACCATGTTCAGAAGCTTCAGAAGGAAGAGCGCGAGAAAGGCGGCGTGCTGGAATGTGAAACAGAAGTGGTTTCCGGACTTACCGCATATGGTCCTGGCTATATCAGTGAGGATATGAAGGATCTGGAACAGATTGTAGGTCTTCAGACAGACAAGCCGCTGAAACGTGCATTTATGCCTTACGGTGGAATCCGTATGGCAGTGCAGGCAGCAGAAACATGTATGATGATGTAATCCGTATGCACTTGGACATGAGGATGAGGAGCGCAAGAATAACCTGGTTCAGATTCTGGACGGATATTTTGCACAGGATGCCCATCACCTGAATGTAAACGTATTTGGCACAGAGAAATTGATCGATGCAATGGAGCATCCGGAAAAAGAGGAGTATCAGAATTTTACCATCCGTGTTTCCGGTTATGCTGTGAAGTTTATTTCCTTAACAAAGAAACAGCAGCTTGATGTTATTGCACGTACCTGCCATAAGACACTGTAGGAATCAGGCTGGGGTCAAAAAAACCAGCTGATAACGGCATAGTCAGGAGTGCTGCGAATGGGACCACAGGAAATGCTGGACAGAGCTGAAGTGAAAAACAAGTGGCAGCTTACGCCGCTGAAAAACTTCAAATCGCCCCGTCTGACAGAACGTATGTGGCGTACAGCTCTGGTAGTGTTGATTACTTCTGTTATTTATGAATATCCTTTGGGAGGGCGAAATCCCTGTTTTGCACTGATCGGTGCAGTGTACGGGGTGGGAAGCCAGTTTGAGGAGGGCTTCCACAATGGAATTAACCGGGTGATCGGAACTCTTGTAGGCGGTCTTCTGGTAATTCCCTTTCATAGGCTGTATACCAGTCAGCCTTTTGGAATACCTGACTGGATATGGCTTGTAACAGGGCTTTGTCTTGTACTCTGGTGCAATTTTGCACTGGGTGCAGATTCTGCAATTCAGCCTGGAATCGTCATTTATTTCGTTGTTATGTTTACAGTCGGAAAAGAAAGGGTTTTTCTATACACAATCGCAAGAACCGTACCATGAGGGAAAAAGAACGTGAAAACTTTGGTACGGATGATGATAAAAATTTCTCCGCTATCGTTTCAAAAATAAAAGATAAACACCTCTAACGTATTGATTAAAGGGTAAGATGAAAAAGGAAAGCAGTCGGCAGGTCACAACCCTATACAGGGCCTGGCGGCTGTTTTTTGTGTCCCGTAGAAGCGGCTTTCTTGTATAAGGGTATGTACGAAATTCGGATAAGGTGATATAGTAAGAAAAAGTATGTTTTCGAAAAAATTATGATGAATTTATCAGGGCGTGAAAAACACAAAGGGGGAACAGCATGGATATTTTAGTTGTGATCGATATGCAGAATGATTTTATAGACGGGGCGCTTGGCACGCCAGAGGCGGAAGCAATTGTGCCCAATGTGGTAGACAGAGTGAAGAATTTCAATGGACTTGTTCTGGCTACAAGGGATACACATGGCGGAGATTACCTGCAGACCCAGGAGGGCAGAAAGCTCCCGGTGGAGCATTGCATCCGGGGAACCTATGGCTGGGAAATCCGCGAGGAGATCGCGGAACTTCTGGAGTCCGGTCCCATTGACAAGCCTACTTTCGGCAGTGAAACTCTTGGAAAAGTTCTGAAGGAGTTCAATAAATCAGAAGCCATCGACAGCATTACACTGGTGGGACTTTGCACCGACATCTGCGTCATCTCCAATGCTATGCTGCTCAAAGCATTTCTTCCAGAGGTGCCGATCATTGTAGATTCCCTCTGCTGCGCAGGAGTAACCCCGGAAAGCCACGAGAGAGCACTGGAAGCCATGAAGGCCTGCCAGATCGAGGTAATTTAAATTTAATTGGCGGATTGCGGACAGGAATAAAATTGGGTATACTTTTTTATAAATGACAGATGGAGGAGGTGTTTGTATGAAGAAAAGGTTTTGCACTACAGGAACATGTATTCCGGAAAAGAATTATATGGTAGATATCAGTGGCAGAATTGACCGGATTATCAGTGAATACATTGAAAACGGGCAGTATTTTACCATAAATCGTGCAAGACAATATGGAAAAACAACCACACTCTATTTGCTTGAAAAAAGATTAAGGGAGAATTATATTGTATTGAGTCTGAGCTTTGAATCTGCGGATGAATATTTTCAGTCACTTTCCAGTCTGGCAGAAGGTCTTATGCTGGATATAGGCGATTGTTTGAAAGAACAAAATGCGGATGAGAAAATAGTAGAAGAATGGTATCAGCCTATTTTGGAAAAATTTCCCTTGCGCTCGTTGGGAGCAAAGATCAGTTCCCTGTGTAAAGCGTGCGGTCAGCCAGTGATCCTTATGATCGATGAGGTGGACAAAAGCTCAGATAATCAGATCTTTTTATCATTTCTTGGGCTTCTTCGCGAAAAGTATCTTCGTATGCAGCAGGGAAAAGATCAGACTTTCCAGTCGGTTGTTTTGGCAGGCGTATATGATATAAAGACTTTGAAGGTGAAAATACATCCTGAAGAAGAGTCAAAATATAACAGTCCATGGAATATTGCAGTAGATTTTGATATAAGTATGGACTTTTCCATCCAGGATATTAGAGCTATGCTGCTGGAATATGAGAGTGATTTTAAAACTGGAATGGATATAGAGCAGGTAAGTGAATTTTTGTACAATTATACTTCCGGTTATCCATATCTGGTGTCACGGCTTTGTCAGCTAGTGGATGAAAGAGTTTCGGGAAGTGAGCTTTTTCCTACTAAGAAGGAAGGCTGGAGTAAGGATGGGCTTCTTACGGCGGTGAAGATGCTGTTGGGAGAAAAGAACACACTATTTGACGATATGGTGAAAAAGCTGTCAGATTATCCGAAATTGAAGGAAATGCTCCAAAGTATTTTGTTTGGCGGAGTAAGTTTCCCATTTAAGATTGAAAATCCATTAGTTAATCTGGGAGTGACTTTTGGATTTTTAAAAGATAGGAATGGGCTTACTGCAGTATCCAATCGAATTTTTGAAACACAATTATATGATTTGTTTTTGGCGGAAATGGCGATTAACAGTGAATTGTATAAGGATGCCGGGATAGAACGTAATCGATTTATTGTGTCCGGAATGCTTCCGATGGATCTGGTGATGGAAAAATTTTGTGAGCATTATGAAGAAATATATGCAGAAAACGATCAAAAATTTATAGAGGAAAATGGAAGAAAACTTTTCTTACTTTATTTAAAACCTATTATAAATGGAACGGGAAATTATTATATTGAGGCCAGAACCAGGGATAGCAGAAGGACGGATGTAATCGTTGATTATAAGGGAAAACGCTTTATAATTGAATTGAAAATCTGGAGGGGAAACGAATATAATACCCGTGGAGAGCAGCAGCTTTTTGAATATTTGGAATTTTATAAGATGGAAAAAGGATATTTGCTGAGCTTTAATTTTAATAAGTCTAAAAAGACCGGAATCCGGGAAATCAGTTATGAGGGGAAACGAATTTTGGAAGTGGTTGTTTAGTAAAATAATCGCGGATTCTGCCAATTTCATTGACAAATGCAAAATATTATATTAAACTCAGTTTGCATGATTTTAGTATAAAAATTTAATAAAGAAACCATTTTGGTGCCTGCCACGTTTTTGTAAAACGCGGCGGAGTAAACGGGAAACAGGTGAGAATCCTGTGCTATGCCGTAGCTGTAACAGTCGAGTATGCTTTTATATCCACTGAGTAATCGGGAAGGGAAAGCAGTATGATGACGCTGGAGCCAGAATACCGGCCGGAATGAAGAACTTTTGCTGCGAGTCACAGTATAGAGGTTGCGTGTAATAGAAATATTATGCCGTTAAGCCGCTGTGTCTTCAGCGGCTTTTATTATTGAAAAAACAGAGAGGACAAAGGTAAATGGCTGAATTACTGAAGGATATTCAGACATACTGGGACATGAGAGCTGGCGGATTTTCTGATGCCAGTATGGAAGAGCGAAAGACAGAACCGGGAAAGCACTGGGAAAATATTTTCCGCAATTCTCTGGAAGAAGGGTGCACGGTACTGGACGATGGCTGCGGTGCCGGATTTTTTACCACCTTGTTAGCGTCTATGGGATATCAGGTAACTGCCGTGGACTACAGCCCCAAAATGCTGGAAGAAGTCAGAAAAAATCTGGATGCGGAAAATCTGAAGGCGGATCTTAAGCAGATGGATGTACAGAATCTGGAATTTCCGGACAACAGCTTCGATGCAGTGGTGTCAAGAAATGTATTCTGGAATCTGGAGCATGCGGATAAAGCCTATGAGGAAGTAAGCCGGGTTCTGAAAAAAGGCGGAATTCTGATTCTGGAAGATGGAAATTACTACCGCCATTATTTCAGCGAGAAATATGAAAAGATGTACCAGGAATTTCAGAAGCTGTACGGTGACGAAGAGAATCAGGGCTGTCACGCACGCCATAACAAAGAAAATGTAGATTTCCATATTATGGAAGAAATTGCGAAAAAACTGCCCATGAGCCAGGTTGACCGCCCGGCATGGGATTTTGGTAAACTGGTAGACCTGGGATTTCGCAAAATACAGGTAGAAGTTTCTGGCAGTCCGCTGCCAATGAGCTTTTGCATTGTAGCACAGAAAGGCTGAAAAAGTGAAAAAAGAAATTTGTAAGCGACTAGTTTCACTTGTAATTATCCTGTTTGGACTTTCCATTATGACCTTTGGACTTACATATATTCTGCCATCCAATCCGGCAGAGCAGCTGGCGGAATCCATGGGTGCTGGTCATGACAGAGAAGTAATTGCAAAGATTGAAGAAAAATATGGATTAAACAAATCCTTCGGCGAACAGTATATAAGCTGGCTGAAGGGAGCTTTACACGGTGATTTCGGAATGTCGGTAAAGTATGCACAGCCGGTCTCCCAGGTGCTTGGAAGAAAGCTTCCCAATACCATTAAGCTGGCAGTTGCTTCTTTTATTCTGATGCTTCTGATTTCTTTTCCGCTGGGAATTTTATCAGCAGTGTATAAGGATAAGGCAGCAGATTATATTATCCGGTTTATGTCCTTCCTTGGAATTTCACTGCCAAGCTTCTGGGGCGGTATGATGCTGATCTATCTGCTGGCAGTCAATCTGCACTGGCTTCCGGTTGGCGGATCAGATTCCTTCAAAAGCCTGATCATGCCAGCCATCACCTTATCATTAAGCATGAGCGCATATTATATAAGGCGAATCCGGGCGGTAATGGTAGAGCAGATGAACGAAGAATACATCAATGGCTGTCAGGCCAGAGGCGTGGGAAGATTCCGCACCATCTTTTTCCATGTGCTTCCCAACTCCTTGCTTACAGTAGTAACCATGCTGGGAATGTCCTTCGGCGGCCTGCTTGGAGGAACCATGATCGTGGAAACGGTTTTCAGCTGGAATGGAATTGGAAGTGCGGCTGTGGCTGCTATTTCCGGAAGAGATTATCAGCTGATCCAGGGATATGTTATGTGGATGGGATGCATTTACGTTCTGGTAAATCTTTTGGTGGACATTTCATATCAGTGGCTTGATCCAAGAATCAGGAGAGGAGCCGTACAGCATGAAGAGTAAGAAAAAAATATGGATCCGTTTTGGAATTTCGGCAGCATTTGCAGTGATTTTCCTATTGTTTGCGTTGTTTGCCGGGAAATTTGCTCCATACGATCCTCTTGAAACACACTATACCGATTTATTGAAAGCACCTTGCAAACAGTATCTTCTGGGAACAGACCAGATGGGAAGAGATATTTTTTCTAGAATCCTCTATGGAGGAAAAACTTCTCTTCTGATTGCCTTTGCAGTGACTGCGATTATTTCAGTTGTGGGAATTCTGGTGGGAACAGCAGCCGGTTTCTGGGGCGGCGCGTTTGATGCAGTGTTGATGCGTCTTTCCGATATGCTCATGGCTTTTCCAGGATCAATTTTCACAATTGCACTGGTTAGCTTCCTGGGAACAGGACTTCCCAATCTGATCCTTGCAATGACCCTCACTGGATGGACTTATTACGCGAGAATCAGCCGTTCCCTGGTTCTTTCCATAAAGAACAATACCTACATAGAACAGGCCAGACTGGGCGGAGCCAACAATTTCCGCATTATGACAGGTTACATTATCCCAAATGTTATGCCTTCCCTTCTGGTAAATATCACCCAGGATATTGGAAGCAAGCTTCTGACGATTGCAGGACTTTCCCTGTTAGGACTTGGCTCTCAGCCGCCTACGCCGGAATGGGGCTACATGCTTTCAGAAGGAAAAGATTATATGTATTCAGCGCCCTGGATGCTTATGGCACCGGGAATGGTAATTTTGATAAATGTTATTATATTCAACTTATTGGGAGACTGTATTCAGGATCTGATGAATCCCAAAGGAAAAAAATAATGATGTTTACTTTCCGCCCCAGAGGTTGGAAGGATGAACATAGATAAAGTAAACATGCACATAACAACAGGAGGAGAAAAAACAAAATGAAAAAACGGTTAATGTCTTTATTATTTGCAGGAGTTATGGCTTGCAGCGTAATGGGAAGCGGTGTTACAACATTTGCTGCTGACAACGACAGCCACATCAATCTGGCACTTTTCACTTACATTGAAGGTATGGATCCGGCAACAGACTGGTGCGGATGGAACCTTACCCGCTGCGGTGTTGGTGAGACACTTGTAACTGTAAACGAAAACATGGAGATTGTTGGACAGTTAGCAGATGAGTGGGAGCAGACAGATGACACAACCTATCGTTTCCATATTCGCCAGGGCGTAAAATTCAGCAATGGTACAGAGTTAACACCTGAAATCGTAAAAGATTCCATTCAGAGATCTATCGACAACAACTCCCGTGGAGGAGACCTTAAAATCGCAAGCATCGATGTTGACGGAGAATATGTAGTATTTACAACTGACGGAGAGTACAGCGCATTTGTAGCACAGCTTACAGAGCCTATGACTGTTATCGTTGACACCACTGCTGACACCAGCAACTATGACACAATGCCGATCTGCACAGGTCCGTACGCAGTATCTGAGTATGTATCTGAGGAGAAAATCGAGCTTGTTGCAAACGAGAATTACTGGGACGGAGCACCGGAGATCAAGAGCATCACTGTAAAGAATATCGGAAGCGATACAAAGGCAGATGCAATGCTTTCCGGAGATATCGACCTTGCACAGGGACCGGATGCTACTTCCCTCAGCCGTGTTGAGAACAATGATGATATCAACATCGTAAAAGTAACCGGTACCAGAGAGAACGACTTCGAGTTAAACTGCCGCGAAGGAAATCCTCTTTCCGATAAGAACCTTCGTCTTGCATTATCCTATGCAGTAGACCGTGACGTTGTTGCACAGGTTGCAGGAAACGGATATTCTTCTCCAATCGGAACTGCATTCCCGCCGTCTGTTGGTTATGATTCTGACAAAGTAACTGCACAGACCTATGACCTTGATAAAGCAAAAGAGTGCCTTGAGGCAGCTGGATACAGCGATACAGACGGAGATGGAATCGTAGATAAGGACGGAGAGAATCTTTCCCTTACAATTTCTATTTCCAACGGTTCCTCCACTGCAGTCAGCGAGACTCTGCAGGATATGTGGAAACAGATCGGTGTAGACGTTCAGATCGAGATGCTTGAGAACGTAAGCGACAAGCGTGCAGCTGGTGATTTCGATATGCTGGTATCCCCGAACTGGCAGACTGTAAATGCTGGTGACGGACAGAAATATCTGATGAACCGCTGGTCTGATGGCGGAAGCGACAACTACAGCGGATATCACAGCGATGAGTTCCAGGCAGTTCTGGACAAGCTGGATGCTGCATTTACCCAGGAAGACCGTGTAAGCGCATTCGTAGAAGCACAGCAAGTTCTTGCTGATGACGCTCCGGCAATCTGGATGTATGCAAATGAGAATGTAACTCTGGTAAACAGCAAAATCGAGAATGTAACTGTATTCCCGATTGACTATTATCTTGTAACAAATAAGTGGACACTTGCTGAATAATTATGGATATTCTGAACATTGAGAACTGTACGATCAGCTACCAGGGGCAAAAGGCCGCTGTAGACGATGTTTCCCTTTCCATCGGAGAGAAGGAGATTGTCAGCATTGTAGGTGAAAGCGGCAGCGGAAAAACAACTTTAATTCGCGCGATTCTGGGAATCCTGCCTCCTGGAGGCAAGGTAACAGACGGAAAGATTTTATTTCAGGGAAAAAACATTCTGGAATTGGATGAACGCTCCCTACAGAAAATCCGTGGAACGGAAATTGCAATGATTTTCCAGGATGTTGGAGCTTCCCTGGATCCTATCCGTATCGTGGATTCTCAGTATCGGGAGTCAATTCTGGTTCATCGCAAAATGCCGAAGGAGGAGTGCCGCGGACTGGAGAAAAAGATGCTGACAAAGATGCATCTGACAGATCCGGAACGTGTGCTTGGCTCTTATCCCTTTGAGCTTTCTGGCGGAATGAAGCAGCGCGTGGGAATTGCCATGTCAATGACTGCAAGGCCCAAGCTGCTGCTTGCAGATGAGCCCACTTCTGCTTTGGATGTAACGATCCAGGCAGAGGTTGTAAGAGAAATGAAAAAGCTTCGTGAGCAGTATCAGGCAGCGATCATTCTTGTAACCCACAACATGGGAGTTGCTTCCTACATTTCAGATAAGATTGGAGTTATGTGTCAGGGAAAACTGGTGGAGTTCGGAAAGCGGGATGATGTGATTTTCCATCCGAAGCATGAATACACCAGAAGTCTTTTGGCAGCAGTGCCAAGGCTGGAGGGAAAACGATTTGCAAAGTAATGAGATTCTTCTGGAAGTGATGGATCTGAACAAAACATTTCCGGTAAAAAAAGAAAAACTGTATGCAGTAAATCATGTTAGTTTTTCCCTTCAGAAGGGCGAATGCCTGGGAATCGTAGGAGAGAGCGGCTGCGGGAAAAGTACCCTGGCCAGAATGATCGCCGGGATCACTCCGACTTCCGATGGAAAGGTTTTGCTGGAGGGAAAAGATTATATCGGATTGAAAGGCGGCGAGAAAAGGCGTTTTCGCCGCAATATCCAGATGGTATTCCAGGATCCTTTAAGTTCATTTAGTCCAAGAATGAAGGTGGGAACCTATCTTATGGAAGCCAGGCGGAACTTCGATGGGATCAGCAAAGCAGAAGGTCTGAAAGAAGTGGGCAGACTGCTTCAGGAGGTTGGACTTCCAGAAGAATTCGTCAGCCGCTATCCTCATGAGCTTTCCGGCGGTCAGCTGCAGAGAGTGGCAATTGCCCGTGCGATTTCCATTCAGCCCAAGCTTCTGATCTGTGATGAGGCAACAGGGGCGCTGGATGTCTCCATACAGAATCAGATTGCGCAGCTGCTGGTAAAGCTTGTAGAGGAAAAGAACATTGGCTGTCTGTTTATCGGCCATGATCTGGCTCTGGTAAGGAGCGTAAGCCAGCGGATCGCAGTGATGTATCTTGGCAGGATCGTGGAGCTTCTGGAAAGCGAAACCCTTGGTGAGAAGGCTATGCATCCGTATACAAAAATGTTGCTGGGTTCTATTTTTGATGTGTACTGTGATCAGAATGAAGAGATTGCAGCGCCAAAGGGCGAACCTCCCAGCCCTCTGAAAATCCGGAAGGGCTGTGCCTTTGCAGAGCGATGCAGTTGGTGTTCAGAGAAGTGTAAGGAAAACGTACCGCCTCTGCAGGAAGTAGAACCGGGACATAAGGTGGCTTGTTTTCAGTTCACGGAATAAGAAATAATATTCAGGTGTTTTTAGAAAAAGGTTGTTCGAGAGCGTATCGAACAACCTTTTTTATGCCTTGCAGTGCAAGCTTCTGATGGATAAGAAATCAGGTGTATTTCTTTAAAGCCACGACCGCAACAATTTAGTGCCGTTTAGAACCTGCTCGAGAAGGTACAGGGCACCCTGGCAGCCAACGTATGTTTTGGGAATTACGTGAATGTATCCGGAGCCGGGATTGGCTGTTTCAATTCCGAAAATGTTATTGCTGTAGGTATTTAATTCCACAATAGTGTTTGCGCCGGCCAGGAGAAGCACATTATTGACAGCTGCAATATCCTGTTCCAGGGCATCTTCACAGTGAAGCTCCTGAAGCTTTTCCCGGATCAGATTTTCTGTATGGCACTGGGTGTAAAGAGGATGGATCGCCTTTGGTTTAATGCCAAGATAACCGGAAAGGAAATCTACATACCCACAGAGGACAGAAGGTTCTCCTTCTGCTGCATAACGAAGATCTTTGGGGAAACCGCTGCTTCCCATGCAATGTGCAATGTAGTAGAAAGCCCGGGCGCGGTTTTCTTCAATGTCATCTAATGCGGCGGTGCAGTCTGTGCCCAGCAGTTCTGAAATTTCCCGGACAAATTTCTCTGTAAGATCAAAGCCGATGGGCATGCCTCCTGTTTCGTAAACCGGTGCATTAAAATGAGTGCGAAGGTACTCGGCTGTTTTTTTGCACCGTTCCGGACAGAGAATAATATTAGCATCTGCTTCCCCAATGGTACGGAAATCGGAGACCGGGCAGTTGATGCCAACTGCTGTATGAACTTCAATGCCGCACAGTTTTAATAGTCTGGTGATTTCTTTAAGGCCGCCTTCCGGAAATTTCTCATGGGAGTCAAAGCCGAAAAGATTTACACGGGGAGTGGCGGTATCTTTGTTCCCAGATGAAGTCCGGTCGCATAAAAGCTCCATCAGGCGAACAGTGGTCTCATCATAGCCAATCATGGAATTCTCTGAAAAGGCAGGAGATTCAATGAAAAGGTGGGGAATCTGAAATTCACTGCTGATCTCATCAAGCTCTGGTTCTAAGGCTTCTCCCAGAAGAGAAGTGCCGGGTGTCTGGATCACAGTAAAAAGGTCGTATTTTCTTTCCGCAAAAAAATCATTCAGCGCACGGTGCAGCTGTTCCCCGGTTCCGAAAATGTAGTCTGTGTAGCGCAGATTGGTTGCCGGAGTGCGGGCGCTTCCCACACAGTACTGGCTGCGCAGCAGGTGGTCATCCATGGCGTCCTCCAGCTGAAGTTCCCCGCGAAGACTCCACAGGTCAGATCTTCGCACTACAGAATCTACGCCGCTGAAGGTGTAGTAAGTTTTGCAGCCAATAGGACCATTCAGGATTACAAGGTTGTTTCGGATTCCTTCACAGGCGGAGATGGCACCTGTGATGTGATCAGCGACAGAGTTTCTCAAATATTGATTTGTCATGCTTCCACCTTCCTTCTAAAGAGTTTTCAAACAGCTGGCTCCACCGCAGGGCGCATTCGGTTCCTGCGAAGAAGCCGGAACCAACGTCCCGGGACAGATTTGCTGTGAAGATATCAGCCGGAATACAGGCCTGGGCAATGGAATGATTGAGTATGATAAGGTCCGGCTTCTTCTCTGCTATGGATTTTTTCAGGGATTCCAGATTTCCATCCCAGTCCTTTGAGAACTGGTGTCTCCAGTCCATAGTTCTGTCCTCCTTGCTGCCGATGAGGATGGAGTCTACTACATTCCAGTCAAGATCGCGGGACAGCTCAAAGATCCAGTCGATAATTTTGTTGTTCAGGAAAAAGAGTACTTTTTTATTTTTATACAAAGGCTTCAGTGCATCAATCTGGTTGCGGTACTGAAGCTGTTTTTCTGCGATTACCTGCTCTGCTTCTGCAGTTTTGCCATAAAGTCTTCCTACCATGCGCAGCCAGTCAGCGGTTTCCGAAAAGCCTCTGGGAAGTTCCCCGTCCAGAAATTTGCAGCCATATTTCTCTTCAAATATGTTCTGCAGCTGATGGCCCAGCTCATCATAACGGGCCATAATGGAATAAGGTGCTTTCTTAAACTGGCGAATGTTTTCCATGAACTCAGCGCAGAGAAAACGGCAGTTGATGCGGATGCCCATTTTTTCCAGCATGTCCTGAAGATCCATAAAGTTCTTGTCGGTCTGGGAGGAGATGGTGGGTTCATAGACAATGTTGATGCAGTCTGGTTCTGGTGTCACATCAGAATCCACAGCTTCCAGGGCCAGGGTTTTGTAGCAGAGAGCCATGCCGTCATTGTAGTCTCCGGCTTCGATTCCGTCGGTGTGGATGATATACATATTCACTCCAAGAGTTTTCAGTTCTTTTTGAAGAGGAACCAGGTCATCTCCGCTTAATCCAGGAATGCAGGCGGTAACAGCGATGATATTGCGGATCCCCCGCGCTGCCATTTCCAGTGCTTTCTGCCGGGCATGGTCTATGCCGCCATATACAGCATCATTTACTGTGATATCCGTGTTTTCGAATTGTCTTGGGACAAAGGCGGGATAGAGGATTCCACGTTCATATAAGCCTCTCCTGGCGTAGCTGCTGAAGCCATTGATGGCATACCAGGTGCAGCTTTTGGGGGCATGGCCGAGAACGGCGGCATCTTTTATGTGGATGGCAAGGTCAACTGCGCCCCGGTAGGCACAGCCGTATAAAGGAACACGGCTGAACGGGTCAGACAGTGCCCGCTTCTTGGTTCCGGAAGGCGCAGCTGGTGTTGGGGGAATCACAACTGCAGGCTTCTTTTCCTGGACAGGTGCTGTGGCCTGGGAAGGGGTGTCGCCGCGCATAAATAATTCCATCTGCTCTTCGGATAATGGCTGAGCAGGATAAAGCCTGGGCTGGTTTAAAAGCTTCCCTGCAAGTTCGAGGAAAATCTTGGCTTCTGTGCTGTCTGGATCCTTTTCTACAAGAGTCATGGCTTCTTTTTCTGCCTGGGCAAAGCTGCTGCTTCTGGGGATGCGGGCAAGAATGGGAAGGTGCACAGCCTGTGCGAAATCTTCTACCCGTTTGCTTTCGTCGCCTACGCCGCGGCTGTTGTAGATGATTCCGGCAATCTGGCTGCCATTTGGATTCAGGTTTTTGATTCCGCAGAGAATGTTATTGGCGGCATAAATTGCCATAGATTCTCCGCTGGTTACAAGAAAAACGGCATTGGCATACTGTCTGCGGACAGGAACGGCAAAGCCGCCGCAGACAACATCACCAAGCACATCATATACGATCTGGTCATAATGCTCCATGGCGTGGAACTGGTTGAGAAAATCAAAAGCGGTCAGGATTCCGCGTCCGGCACAGCCCATTCCAGGTCTGGGACCTCCTGCTTCCACGCAGCCAGTGTCCAGAAATCCTGTCATTAACACATCATCCAGCTTTTGTTCGTCTTCAGGGGTATTTAAAAGATAGTCCAGAATGGTGACAACCTTTCTGCCGTGGTGCAGAAGACGCGTGGAATCGTGTTTGGGATCGCAGCCGATCTGGAGTACTTTGCTGCCGCAGGCCGCCAGGGCAGCACTCAGATTGGCGCTCATGGTGGATTTCCCGATTCCGCCTTTTCCGTAAACTGCAATTTGCATGATGTTCCTCCTCTGTGTATTTTTACTGTGTATAAGGATATCATATAGGGGTGGCGGATACAATGTCTGCATGGGAGAAAAAGGCGTTTTTTCCAGAGCTGCGGCACATTTTCTGGCATGGAAATATTCTTATAAAACCAGTTGAACTTAAAGGTCAACAGTTGTAAAATTTATTTATAAAACTGACCTGGACAGCTTTCTGACATCAGAAAAAAAGCCATGATGTTAGAAGGCTGTTTTTATATTTTGTTTTGGAAAGAAGATGGTGGAAAATGAGGGTGAAAGGGTTATGAGGAAGCGAGTAATGGCGCTGGTCTGGGGGATTTTGCTGGTGCTGATGACGGCTTGCGAGACGTTTGCAGCGGCTGTGCCGCAGGAAGATACGCCGGAGTATAAGATTGGATTTTATGCGTTTGACTGCTATCATATGTAGGATGAGGACGGGAGACGTTCCGGTTACGGTTATGAGATGATGCAGGATGTTTCCAAATATCTGCAGTGCACGTTTTCTTATGTAGGCTATGACAAGACCGCAAAGGAATGCGAGGAAATGCTGCGAAGCGGAGACATTGACATTTATACTGCAGCAAGGAAAACGGAGGAAAGAGAAACGGAATTTGCTTTTTCCAAGCATCCGGCGATTACAGCGACCACATGCATGAACGTGAAGGTGGGCAACACGATGTAGTGGCCGGTGACTATTCTACCTACAATGGCCTGCGCATCGGTCTTCTGGCACGGCATACCTATAACGACAGCTTCAAGGAATTTGCCAAAGAAAAAGGCTTTGACTGTGAGATTATTTATTATGAAACTCCTACAGAGCTTACCGATGCACTGATCAATGATGAGGTGGATGCGCTGGTAAACAGCTACATCCGCATTCTGGAAGATGAGAGTGTGATAGAGAACTTCGGACAGACCCCATATTACATAATGGCCCGCAGGGAAGACCAGGATTTGATCGACCAGATCGACAATGCCATTGACTGCATGAACCGGGAAACACCGAACTGGAGAGCGGAACTGTACAACAAATATTACGGTTTCCAGAATCAGAATACGGAGTTCACAGATGAGGAGACGAAGCTTCTTGCAGAGCTTCAGGAGTCCGGTGACGTGGATGTCTGGATGGATGTGGACGGCAGCTACGATAAGGAAGGAACCTTTGCGTACAAAACCACAGATCCTTATCTGACCACAACCGTATCGGTTCTTAGAAAGCGTGGCTCCTCCAGTAAATTCCAGAAGCTGGCAATGGTAAGCAACAATATTTCCATCAGACAGATTATCTCCGAGATGTGGCCGGAGGTAGAAGTTATAACCCTGGAAAACAATGAAGACTGTGTTGAAGCAGTTACAACAGGCAATGTGGACGGTGCGCTGCTTATGAGCTACACAGCCCAGGAACTGGCGAGAAATGATGTACAGAATCGTTTAAGCGTAGATATTGTTCCAGGTGCCGCCCTGAGCATGGAAATGGGAGTCAATGCCAGGGATGATTACCACTTTTATGGACTCTGGGAAAAAGCGCTGGCAGATATTTTCCGGCAGCTTGGCGAGGAGATTGTACAGAAAAACACGGAGGCGGTAACAGAAACCAGCATAGTGGCATTCCTGTTTGATAATCCCGTTTATCTGATGGTGGTGCTCGCAGCGATTTTCCTGATTCTGTTTTTCGTTATTCTGTCAGTGCTGTCTGTGAAGAGTAAAAATAAACAGCAACGTATTGCGGCAGAGCTTGCAGCAGCACTTACGTCTGCCAAAGAAGCCAATGAGGTCAAGCAGAATTTCTTTTCCAAGATGAGTCATGATATTCGGACTCCGCTGAACGTGGTTCTGAGAATGACGCAGATTGCACAGAAGTATAAGAACGACAGCGCAAGGCTGGAGCGGTCTCTGTAAAACATTACTACAGAAGGCAATTATCTGCTGACGCTGGTGAATTCCATTCTGGATATGAACCAGCTGGAATATGGATATATTGAATTTCACTTATAATACCTGGATCTTACTTGGGCTGTTTGCGGTGAGTCTGGCGGCGTTTAAGCTGAGTAAGATCAAGTTCCGGGAAGTCCGGTTTATGATGATTTTTATGCTGGTATTCCTGGTGCTGAATAATTTGTTTATTTTCCTGTTTGATCCTAATCAGGGAACGACTCTGTATGGAACCAGGCATATGCTTTGCCATCTGTTCTGGAGATATGACCTGACTGCGGAGCAGCTGTTTTATATGCTGAATATTTCCCTAAAATATTTTGTGGCGCTACCGGTGGCAATCCTGTTTATTTCTGCCACTAATCCAAGTGAGTTTGCGGCCAGTCTGAACAGCATTGGGATCTCCTATAAGGTGGGATATTCGGTGGCGATTGCCCTTCGGTACATCCCGGATATCCAGAGGGATTATCACAGCATCAGCCAGGCACAGCAGGCACGAGGCGTGGAGCTGGGAATAAATGAGCACTTTTTTGCAAGGCTGAAGAACTCAGTGAATATCCTTCTTCCGCTGATCCTTACCAGCCTGAACAGAATCGACACCATTTCCAACGCCATGGAGCTGCGCGGCTTCGGCAAAGACAAAAAACGAACCTGGTACACCAGACGCCCCTTTGCAAGAAGGGATTTCATTGTACTGGGAATCGGCGTCCTGCTGCTGGTGATCAGTTTGACAGTGACGATAAAGTTGGGAAGATTTTATAATCCATTTGTTTGATAAGAGGGTTTTATTTTTGAAAATGGCTTCAGATCTGTCGGGAGATGGATTTGGAGCTTTTTTAATTGTAAACGGGTGGGGGAAATGATAGAATCATGGGATAGGAAGATTTATGACAAAGGAGCAAAAAGGTTATGAACTTAAAGCATATTTTTGAATCAACAGACTTCGTTCATGCAAGCGGAACGAAGGAGGAACTGCAGGTTGCAGAGTTTCTGAAGAGCCAGTGTGAGGAGCTTGGAGTGCCTGCGCATCTGGAAGGATTCCGGGTGGCAATGGGAGACATTGAAGAGGTTCATCTGCTGGCGGATGGACAGGAGATTCCATGTAAGGCTCTTAGTTGCTGCGGAAGCGGAGTGGTGGAAGGGGAGCTTTATTATATGCCGGGAATGGATCCGGTTTCCCTGGCTGGTGCAAAGGACAAAATCGTGCTGTTGGATCAGGGCGTTGGATTTTTCAGCTACCATGATCTGATGAAAGCTGGGGCGAAGGGACTTATTTTCCAGTACGGAAACGTGCATTATCCAAATACAGATATTGACCAGCGAGATCTTCGCGAGGCTGCAGTTGGGGAGGAGCGCAAGGTGCTTTGCGCTATGATCCATTCCGGCCAGGCTATGGAGCTTGTGAAAAACAAGGTGAAAAATATCCGCCTGGAAATTTTCCAGCATGAGTATGACGGGGAATCCCACAATGTAATTGCGGAGATTCCAGGAAAAAGAGAGGAATACATCGTGCTTAGTGCACATTATGATACCACCTCATTGTCTCACGGCGCTTATGATAACATGAGCGGCTGCGCGGGTCTGCTTGGAATTATGGAGCAGCTGAAGGATAAGGAACTGAACTATGGACTGCGGTTTGTATTCTGCGGCAGTGAGGAGCGCGGACTTCTGGGTTCTAAGGCGTATGTTCGCGACCATGAATCTGAACTGGAAAAAGCGGCGCTGAACATTAACCTGGATATGATCGGAACTTACCTGGGAAAATTCATTGCATGTGTTTCTGCAGAGGATAAGCTGGCGCATTATATTTCTTATATGGCAGCAGAGGTGGGATTCCCGGTAGAGGCGAAACAGGGCGTTTATTCCAGTGACTCTACTCCATTTGCGGACAAGAGTGTTCCGGCCCTTTCCTTTGCCCGTCTTGCAAGCTCCAATGTGGCACCAATCCACTGCCGCTATGATTTGATGGAAGTGATGTCTATGGAGCAGCTGCAGAAGGATATTGATTTCCTGGCGAAGTTCACAGAGCGTTTTGCCAATGCAGTTGTGTGTCCGGTTTCCAGAGAGATTCCGGAGAAAATCAAGACAGAATTGGACGAGTACCTTTTCAGAAAAAGAAAAGAGCAGTAAAAAGATGAAGTACAAGGTTATGGAAATTCAGGAAGACGTGGATTTCGGCTGTGAGGAGAGAAGTGAGGGGTCTCCGGTTATGGCAGTGGTGCTTCTTAGAGGCGAGGACGGAAGCGAAATGATGACTCGCCAGGCGGACCAGATGCTTTATGACGGGGGAATTGAGGAAGGGGATTCAGTTGTGTTTGATGAGAGATATGAGCTGGTGAAGCTGCTCTAGAGCCTTTTTCAAGCACGCTCTAGAGCTATGAAATCGGGAGGGACACTGTATGAATGGGGAAATAAAAGTTGCGGTTTGCGATGACCTGGAAGAAGACCGCCAGGTTCTTGTGAATCTGCTTTCTGAGTATACAGACAAGAACAATTTATATGTGAAAATCCAGGAATTTACTTCCGGTGAGGCATTTCTGGCTTCGGATACATCGGAGTATTCTTTGGTTTTTATGGATATCTTTATGGACGGCATCAATGGAATGGAAACTGCCAAAGCCCTGATCGTCAGGAACAGCCGGGTGCAGATTGTGTTTGAAAGCACCAGTACGGAATTTGCAGCGGAAGCTTTTGACATCGAAGCGCTCCACTACCTTGTGAAGCCTGTGAAAAAAGAAAAGCTTTTCGGAATCCTGGACCTCTTTTTCGACAGCGTTTACTCCCTGAGGACTGTGAACGTGAAAGTAGGACGGCTGGAAGAGAGCATTTATCTTTCCGACATCCTTTATGTGGAGGCCGATGGAAAACGGGCAAAAGTCCACACCAAAAAAGGCGTGATGGAGGTATCCATGTCTGTTGCAGAGCTTGAGAGGGTTTTGCCGGAAAAAGAGTTCTGCCGCCCTATCCGTTGGGCGCTGGTTTCCATGCGGGAAATTGCGGCAATGCCTACCGATGTGCTGAAATTATCGGATCAGACAGAAATTCCCATCAGCCGTTTAAAGCGCAGGGAAATACAGGAAACCTTTGCGGATTACAGCTGGCGAAGCACCAGACGCCGCATGCGGGGAAAAACAGGATAATTTTATAGTTTTTGGAAAAACATCAGGAGGAATAAGGATGGGACATCTATATTTTGTGAGACACGGGCAGACCATCTGGAATGTAGAAAATAAGATTTGCGGTGCTACAGACATTGCGCTGACAGAATTTGGTCATGAGCAGGCTGTGGAGACCGGAAGGAAGATTGCGGAAGAGGGAATTAAGGCAGATGAGATTCTGTACTCACCGCTGATTCGTGCGGCAGAAACTGCAAGATATATTTCCGAAATCACCGGAATTCCAAGAAGAGTGGAGCCAAGGCTGATTGAGCAGAATTTTGGAAAATGGGAGGGCACGCCAAGAAACGGTGCGGATTTCAAAAAGGCGAAAGAAATTTTCGCCTGCAACTATGAAGGTGGGGAATCCATGCTTCATCTGGCACAGAGAATTTATAATCTGCTGGATGAGATCAAAGCAGAGTCCGGGGAGAAGACTTATATTCTGGTGGCACATAATGGAATTGCCAGAATGGTGCAGTCCTATTTCCATGATATGACAAATGAGGAATATGCAGCATTTGGAGTAAAGAACTGCGCGGTTGTGCGTTATGATTTTGACGAATAGGAGGAAATGACAGAATGGGTAAAATTATCGATCTTTCAGCAGTTATGGAAAAAGAGGAGAAGCTGGAGCAGATTGCGGATTATATGGGAGAACTGAAGGATGAGTTTGCAGCGCTGATCCAGGAGTTTGACGAGGACGGCGCAGACCAGAGAAAATTGGATACTCTTACTGAGGCGCTGGATGCACTGGAAGACGCTTACGATATGGTAAATGAGGTTTTATAAGAAGGATAAACCCTAAGAACAAAAGGTTTCGGAGCCCTGGTATTTTAATTTTATCCATTAAATCCTAAAAACCTATTGACATAGTGGGTTAATAGTGGTAATATCCATTCAACGGATGAAAAAGCAATATGTACCACAGTTGAAAATAATATTTTGCCAGTATAAAAAATGCAGTTTTGGCAGATACGGCAGGGCAGCCGGGAAAGGAATGGATATGGCATACTATAAGGGAACACTTGGATTAATTGGAAATACTCCGCTTGTTGAGGTAACAAATATCGAAAAGGAACTTGGACTGGAAGCTACCGTTCTTGTGAAGCTGGAATACTTTAACCCGGCAGGAAGCGTTAAGGACAGAATTGCCAAGGCTATGATCGAGGATGCAGAGCAGAAGGGAATCCTGAAGGAAGGTTCCGTTATCATCGAGCCTACTTCCGGAAATACCGGAATCGGTCTTGCATCTATTGCAGCAGCTAAGGGATACAGAATCATTCTTACCATGCCGGAGACCATGAGTGTTGAGCGTAGAAACATTCTGAAAGCATACGGCGCAGAGCTGGTTCTGACCGATGGAACCAAGGGTATGAAGGGTGCCATTGCCAAGGCGAACGAGCTGGCAGCGGAGATCCCGAACAGCTTTATCCCAGGACAGTTTGTGAACCCGGCGAACCCGGCTGTACACAAAGCTACCACAGGTCCAGAGATCTGGAAAGATACTGAAGGCAAGGTTGATATTTTCATCGCAGGTGTTGGTACAGGCGGAACCCTTACCGGAACTGGTGAGTATCTGAAGGAGCAGAACCCGAATGTGAAGGTCGTAGCTCTTGAGCCTGCTACATCTCCTGTATTATCCGAGGGCAAAGCTGGCCCGCACAAGATCCAGGGAATCGGAGCCGGATTTGTTCCGGAAGTTCTGAACACCAAGATTTATGATGAAGTTTATAAAGCAGAAGCTGACGAAGCATTTGCAACAGCGAAACTTCTTGCTCACAAAGAAGGAATCCTTGTAGGAATCTCCTCCGGTGCTGCATTAAGCGCTGCAATCAATTATGCAAAGAAACCTGAGAACAAGGGCAAAGTAATCGTAGCCCTCCTCCCAGACACCGGTGACAGATATTATTCTACACCGCTGTTTACTGAGTAAATTCCGGATTGCCGCGCAGCGGTCTTAACGGAACATTATAAAAGCGAATAAACATAAGGACTGTCGTAACGGATATGTTTGAACAAAGCATTTCACCGCGGCAGTCCTTTTTGTCAACAGCGAAACAATATACTTAAACCCAACTATAACTAATCCCATTGACATACTAGGGTATTTCATAGTAACATAAACCAAATTGTTATTTCGCGCAGGGAGGAGGCCTTCCAGTGTGATAAACAGCATCAAACTTCCATAGGAGGATAATCAAATGAGTGAAGCAACTGCAACTAAAGAACAGCAGATCAAATACGAGAACCTGAAAGAATACTTACGCAGCCTTGGAAGCGTAGCCGTAGCTTTTTCAAGCGGCGTAGACTCCACCTTCCTTTTGAAAACTGCCCATGATGTACTGGGGGACAAATGTCTGGCGATTACTGCTATGTCCTGTTCTTTTCCAAAGAGAGAGCTGGAAGAAGCCAAGGCCTTTTGTGAAAAAGAAGGTATCCGTCACATCACAGTAGAGTCCGAAGAACTGGAAATCGAAGGCTTCTGCCAGAACCCGACCAACCGCTGCTACATCTGCAAGAAAGAATTATTCGAGAAAATCTGGGAGATTGCCAGAAAAGAAGGATTAAATGCAGTAGCAGAAGGTTCCAATATGGACGACAATGGCGATTACAGACCAGGTCTTCAGGCCGTTGCAGAGCTTGGGGTAAAGAGTCCGCTGCGCCACAGCGAATTATATAAAGAAGATATCCGTGCCCTTTCCAAAGACCTTGGCCTTCCAACCTGGGAGAAACAGTCCTTCGCCTGTCTGTCTTCTCGATTTGTATACGGAGAGACCATCACCAAAGAAAAGCTTGGCATGGTAGACAAAGCTGAGCAGCTTCTCCTGGATCTTGGCTTCCACCAGCTGCGTGTCCGCATCCACGGCACCCTGGCCCGAATCGAAGTACTCCCGGACGAGCTCCCAAAAGTACTTGAAAACCGCGAGCAGATCGTAAAAGCCTTTAAAGAATACGGATTCACCTACGTAACCATGGATCTCCAGGGATACCGTATGGGAAGTATGAACGAGACTTTGAAGAAATAAAATTCACTTTGAAAAATATGCAAACAGGATTACAGCGTTTCATATGCGCTGCGATCCTGTTTTTTATGCCCAAATATCTATTCATGTCACAAATTGGCGAATAAACAAGGTTGTAATTGGATTCCTGAAAGGAGTATAATCTTTAAAGGTTATAATGAAAAAATAATTTGATTTTTGTAGAAGGGGTAGGTATTGAAATATGTTAAATATTTTATTTCGCGAAGACGAAAGAGAAATAAGGTAAGAACCAGTCATGGAAACAGTAATCTTTCCAAGTATGCAAAGAAAGGAATTACTTTGATTGGAGATGGTGCTGCAATAGGACCTTATATGTATGATTTAATGCTGAGCAAAGCGGAGCTGTTTTTACCGGAATGTTTTGAATGGCTGTTATTACATTCACCTGTATTTGCGGAAAACAAAGAGGTGCAGGAGCAGCTTGCTCATACATCACAAGCTTGCCGATCTTTCCCAGTATTTCACAGAAGATGAGCTGTCTAAATATGTAGATTCCTACATTCAGGAAGGCTACTTTAACCAGGATGGAGTCCTGTATCTTTTCCCTGTGGCCAAATCCACTGAGATCACTATGCTCAATAAGACCGACTGGGAGCCCTTTGCAGAGGCTGCTGGAACTACTGTAGATGAGCTTGCCACCACAGAGGGAATTGTCCAGGTGGCGCAGCGGTATTATGAGTGGACGGACGCGCAGACCCCGGATGTCCCGGCCGATGGAAAAGCCTTTTACGGCAGAGACTCTATGTCAAATTATTTTCTTATCAGCATGAAGCAGATGGGTAAGGAACTGTTTGAAGTAAAAGACGGCAAAGTAACCCTTAACACAGACAAGGAATTGGTTCGCCGTATCTGGGATAATTATTACGTGCCGTTTATGAAAGGCTATTTTGCTTCCTTGGGAAAATTCCGTTCAGATGATGTGAAAACAGGAGATGTTATCGCTTATACTGGTTCTACTTCATCTGCAGTGTACTTCCCGGATTCTGTAGAGACAGAAGACAGCAGCTATCCAATTTTTCCAGAAAACCTGTTTTTATACTCCTGGAAATTTTGCAAATGGTTACAGTACCCGTAAAATTCTGGATTATTCTCTGTCTGACAAAGCAAAAGCTGATAAAGCAGTTCTGGAAGAAGCTGTTGCAGGCGGTCAGAGTAAAGAAGAGGCACTGGCGCAGTATCTCACCGATGAGAATTTCGAGAGCTGGTATGAGGAATTCTGCAATAGTTTAAATGCAGCAGCAAACTCATAACCATGAGATGTGATGGAAAGGCGGTGAGACGGACTGTGAAGCGGAATCCGTACAAGCATGGAGGACACGGTGATTGGCCTGGACAGCCACACTGTAGAGAACCGCAAGGTAGTCCTGGAAAATGACATGATCGAGCAGTGGAGCAGCGTAAATAAAGAAAGTGACGGGCTTTATGCTGCACTGGCCAGGCTCCTGGATGAACATGAGATGGATATTCAGGGATTTCTGGGTTCTGACGATGTGCAGGAGGAATATCTGGAAGCTGTTTTCTATGATATGGTAGAGGTTTTGCAGTACAATTCCACTTCAGGAATCTTCCTGGTGCTGGGAAATGATAAATCCACGGAGGAAGAATGCGAATACAATGGTTTCTGGGTGCGGGATTCTGACCCAATGACCAAAACGGCTTCTTACGCAGATCTGCAGATGGAGCGCGGAAGCAAGAAGCTTTCCCAGAGTATGTCCATTTCACTGGACACTCCGTGGCGTACAGATTTCCGTTTTCTGGGAAATGGAAACCGAAGTGCTGACGATTTTTTCTATCAGCCGTATGTAACCGCCGGGAATTATGTAGATGCCAATATTAACATGGCAAATCTGGGATACTGGTCCAAGCCATTTATCCTGGAAGACGAGTGCCTGAAAGAAATGACTCTTTCTTCCATTGCACTGAACCTGTTTGACAGGGAAGGAAATACTTCGGTAGTGCTGGATATCCTGGCGTTGAAACTACAGCAGCTTCTTCTGACCGGGGAAACAATGGAAAACGAGCCGCTGATCCATCCTTTTGCCAATGGGAACCAGGATCTTGTATTCCATATGGCAGACAATGGACAGCACTCTTCCGCATATCTTCTTGGCCTGATCAACGACATTCTGGATATGTCCAAAATTGAAAGCGGAAAGATGCGTCTGGTGGAGGAAAAATGCAACCTTCTGGAACTGGTTCAGGGGCTGCAGCCGCTGCTGGAATCCAAGATCAAAGAGAAGCAGATTCAGCTTTAACATCAGGCTGCGCCCGGTAAGCCCGGATGAGAGAAAGGAAGCTGTGCCAGGAAAAGGCCCTTCTTTTCCCGGGAAAACGGATTCTGGTAGCAGAGGACAATGATCTGAATATGGAGATCATCTGCACCATTCTGGAAGAGTACCAGATTATCACCGAGCAGGCTGCCAACGGCAAGGAGGCTGTTCAGTGCATGGAACATTCAGAACCTGGGCGAGCTGTTGGGGCGTTTCCTGATATCCGTTGTAAGCCCAGGAGAAATAAACATTATACAGAGCACCTGCAAAGGCGGACAGCCGGTAATACTGGCTGGCATCCTGGCAGGTGCTTTTCCATTTCCAGATAATGTATCTGGTAAGGTATTCCAGGAAAATATTGCCGAAGCCGCAGTGGATAAGACCGTCAAAAAAGTCCCGGTACTGGTACCAATATTCGAAGCAGTGGATCATGTGGGCGCGGTCATAGTAGATTCCCTGCAGATTCTGCTTGCGGTCCTCTTCCTGATATTTCTGCAGAATGTCTTTCAAATGGGAAGAAAACACTTCCTCTTTGGTGGAGAAATTCCGGTAAAACGCCATTCGGGAAACGCCTGCCAGCTGGGTAAGCTCCGTTATGGTAATGGTGGACAGCGGCTTTTCTTTAATCAGGGTGAGAAGGGCATTTACGATTTTCTCACGGGTCTGCTGGTTGGGTGTGTTTTTTGAAGATTTCTGTTTTTCCATGGTGAAGCTCCTGTTAAAAATAACTCTGTAGTACGGATGCAAAAAGCAGCTTGTGTTACAAAGAGTAACGTTTTTAATAAGGGTTAGTATAACGTGAATTTGCGGGTGAGGCAAGGAGATTTTTGCGTGTTCTGGAGCAGTGAGAACTAAAAAATGTACATCTTGCGCAATAAAATGACAGTTTATGATAACCCCGTCTTTTTCAGGCGGGGTTGTGCTATAGTAAACTCAGAAAAATGGAGTGAAACAGAAACAACAGAAAGGGAGATTTTACAGGAAATGAAGTATCAGAATATTATAGAGAACATGACCCTGAAAGAAAAAGCCGCGTTCCTTAGCGGAAAAAGCGAGTGGCAGACAAGGGAATTTCCAAGACTGGACATTCCGGCAATCTTCTGTTCAGACGGACCAAACGGTGTGCGTAAGCAGGCTGGCGCAGGAGACCACCTGGGAATCAACCCGTCCGTTCCGGCAACCTGTTTTCCAACAGCAGCAACCATGGCAAACAGCTGGGATGAAGAACTGGAGCAGAAGGTAGGAGTTGCACTTGGAGAAGAGTCCATGGAAGAGGAAGTAAACGTTCTTCTCGGACCGGGACTGAACATTAAAAGAAATCCTCTTTGCGGACGTAATTTCGAGTATTTTTCCGAGGATCCTTATCTTTCCGGAAAAATGGCGGCAGCATTTATCCGCGGCGTACAGAGCACTGGTGCAGCAGCGTGTGCAAAGCATTTCGCAGTAAACAGCCAGGAGCTTCGCCGTATGGCTATGAATGCGGTTGTAGATGAGCGAACACTTCGTGAGATTTACCTTACAGGCTTTGAAATTGCCATTAAAGAGGGCAATGCCAAAACCGTAATGAGCAGCTACAACGAGGTAAATGGCGTTTATGCCAACGAGAATGAGCATCTTCTGAAGGATATTCTCCGTGACGAGTGGGGGTTTGACGGCTCTGTTATCACAGACTGGGGCGCGTCCAACGATCATTCCCTTGGTGTGAAAAACGGTTCCACTCTGGAAATGCCTACCCCAGGTCTTGACGCAGCAAGAGAGCTGATTGCAAGCGTAGAGAGCGGAAAGATCAGCGAGAAGGATATTGACGAGCGTGTAGATGAGCTTCTTGATCTGGTACTTACTACAACAGAGAATGCAAAGCATTACAAAAAAGCGGCAGACAAAAAGGCATTGCATGAAGAGCATCATAAGCTGGCACGCCGGGCATGTGAGGAAAGTGCTGTTCTTCTGAAAAATGAAGGCGGAATCCTTCCAGTTGGGGAGAAGGTTCAGGCAGCCGTGATCGGTGATTTCGCATTCGAGCCAAGATACCAGGGTGCCGGTTCCTCCATGGTAAACTCCACAAAAGTGGATTCCATTAAGGACATGCTGGAGTCCTGCGGAATTTCCGTAACCGGAATCGTTCACGGATATCAGCGTGACGGCAAGGAAGACGAAGCCATGAAAAAAGAGGCTGTGGATCTTGCACGCCGTTCCGATGTGGTCCTGTTCTTCTTCGGACTGAATGAGAAGAGCGAGACAGAAGGTCTTGACCGTAAGCACCTTCGCATTCCTCAGAACCAGATTAACCTGATCCAGGAGCTTGCAAAAGCAAACGCCAACATGATCGGTATTATCAGTGCTGGCTCTGTCATTGAAATGCCATGGCATCACCATTTCAAGGCGCTGCTTCACACAGCACTGATGGGACAGGCTGGTGCAGGCGCGGTTCTGGACATTCTTTCCGGTAAGATCAATCCGTCCGGAAAGCTGGCAGAAACCTATATCAAGAAATATGAAGATACTCCTTCCTACAATTATTATCCGTCTCAGGAGCGCAATTCTGAGTACAGAGAGGGAATCTATGTAGGATACCGTTATTTTGACACTGCAGGAGTTCCGGTAAATTATCCATTTGGATATGGACTTTCCTATACTACCTTCGAGTATGAAAATCTGCAGGTAAAACCGGATGGCGTTACCTTTACTATCCGCAACACTGGAAAATACGACGGTGCAGAAATCGCACAGCTTTATGTAGGACTTCCGGGAGCAAAGGTTTTCCGTCCGGTAAAAGAGCTGAAGGGCTTCACAAAAGTGTTCTTAAAGACTGGCGAAGAGAAGACCGTTACCATTAAATTCGATGACAAAACATTCCGCTACTGGAATATGAAAACAAACAAATGGGAAGTGGAAGGCGGCGTTTACAGCATTATGATCGGTGCAAGCTGCGCAGATATCCGTCTTCAGGATACACTTGCTATTATCGGAACCACTGAGATAATGCCATATTATACCAATCGCGTTGCTTCTTATATGGACGGAAAAATCCAGAAGGTTGGAAACGAAGAATTCGAGACCATTCTGGGACATTCCATTCCAGACGGAAGCTGGAGCGGAGAGCTTGGCATGAACGATGCCCTCTGCCAGATGTATTATGCAAAGAGCGGAATTGCCCGTTTCATCTGCAAGAAGCTGGGCGAAAAACTGAAGAAGAGCGAAGCTGCCGGAGTTCCGGATCTGAATACTCTGTTCCAGTACAACATGCCTTTCCGTGCCATCGCGAAGATGACAGGCGGCATGGTTTCCATGGAAATGGTGGAAGGTCTTGTAAGAGTAGTAAACGGCCACTTCAGCGGACTTGGAAAAGTGATCAGCGGATTTTTCAGAAACCAGAAGCTGAACAAGCAGTATGAGAAAGACCTGGAAGAGCAGAAATAAGAAATCATACAGACAGAAAAATAAAGAATAAGGAGTATTATCATGGGAAAAATCAAACAGTTAATCGCAGACCATCCGAATATCTGGGAGTTCATTAAATTCAACGTATTATCAAACTGCGCAACCATCACAAACTTTATCATTATGTGGCTGTGCACAGGCTTTATCTTCAAAAGCTTTGCAAACACACCATTTAAATTCCTGGTGTTCAACTACGCAGACAACATTGAGTCCAACCTTGGATTATGCGGATTCTTAAGCTTTTTGGTTGCGACTGCAGCAGCACAGACCGTAAACTTTTTCGTACAGAAGAACCTGGTTTTCAAATCTAATGCAGCGTTTGAAAAAGCAGTTCCGAAATACATTATACTTGCTGTTGTGCTAGTACTTGTTTCCGCAGCACTTCCGGCTTACAGCCAGAGCTTTTTCATTAACATCGGAATTTCCGAAGCACTTGCACCAACTCTTGCAAACGTGCTGAACATTCTGGTTCAGGTAGTTCTCAGCTACCCAACCATGAAATTCTGGATCATGCCAAACAAGTAAAAATTGGTTGCTATTCTTGCCCGATATAGTGACAGGCCAAAACCCGGATTGCCTTGCAGTCCGGGTTTTTAAATGGTAAGATAAAACAGGATTTAACAAATTAAACACATTTTTCCCACAAAGAGAACACAAATTGTCTCTATACTGTGAACTATCAAATGAAAGAGGTAATTGTTCAGTACCTTCACAATTACCGCTCCGCGATGCACAGAAATCATGCAAAGCATGATTTCGCGCCGCAATTCTCGGGTTTTCTGTGAACTACGTTCACAAAAAACACCTCGCGGAATAGTAACTGCAGAATAGTTACTGAAAGAAAACATAACAGAGTTTCTAAAGGAGGCTTTTATCATGAAGAATAGAAATGAAGAATTAAAGAGAAAACTGAAAAAGGCAGCAAGCATTAGTCTTTGCGCAGTACTGGCAGGTGGTCTTGCAGCAGGAACATATACAGGAGTGAACTATCTGACAGGTTATGAGCAGAGCGTACAGGCAGCTAGCAAGGAGCAGATTACATTACTGAAATCCGACAAGGAATCAGATGATTCCGATTCCAAGGAAGAAAGTACAGCAAAGGGAAGCCTGGATGTATCTGATATTGTAGAAGAGACAATGCCAAGTATTGTTTCCATTACAACTAAATCTGTAGAAGAGGTTCAGAGCTACTATGGAATGTTTGGTCAGTACGGTGCTTATTCTCCTGAGCAGAGAGAGGTTCAGGGAAGCGGTTCCGGTATCATCATTGGTAAGAATGATACAGAGCTTCTGATTGCGACCAACTACCATGTAGTAGATGGTGCAGAGACATTATCCGTTGGTTTCTGCGACAGTACAGCATGCGAAGCTAAGGTAAAAGGTTATGACAGCGAGAAAGACCTTGCAGTTGTTGCAGTTTCCCTGGACGATATTGACAGCGACACAATGAATGCAATTTCCATCGCAACAATTGGTAATTCAGATAACCTGAAGGTTGGTGAGCAGGTTGTTGCAATCGGTAATGCCCTTGGTTATGGCCAGTCCGTAACAACCGGTATTGTAAGTGCTAAAAACCGTCAGCTGAATTCTGATGATACGGTTGGTGATTATGACAGCGACAGCAATTCCGCTACCAATCTGATCCAGACAGATGCAGCAATCAATCCTGGCAACAGCGGCGGTGCTCTTCTGAACATGAACGGTGAGGTTGTTGGTATCAACTCTGCAAAGCTTGCTTCCACAGAGGTTGAGGGTATTGGTTATGCAATCGCAATTTCTGATGTAACAGATACTATTGAGAGTCTGATGAATGAGGAGACCAGAGATAAGGTTGAGGATCACGGTGTTCTTGGAATCACAGTTCAGACTGTTGACAGTGCGGTAACGGAAGCTTACGGTGTTCCGGAAGGCGTGCTGGTAAGAGAGGTTACTGAGGGCGGTGCAGCAGATGATGCTGGTATCGAAGCAAGATCCATCATTACCAAGTTCGCAGGCAAGACCGTAACTACCAAAGAACAGCTGGTTGATTTCCTTTCCTACTACGAGCCAGGCGAGGATGTTGAGCTTACCATTGAAGTTCCAGACGGAAAAGAATACAAAGAAGAGACTGTTACCGTAACTCTTGGCAAGAGCGAGGATACACAGAATGCAGACTCCAAGGATTCCCAGAATCAGGATGGTGCAACCGATGAGGACGGAAATCTCTTAGAAGACTGGCAGAACAATGAAGGCGGTGCCGGACTTCAGTATGGCGAAGGCTGGAACTAAAGAACAAAAATAAAATACAGTTTGAATTTGGAATTCAAGACTGATTCCGGGTTTGGATTTGAAACTGCAGAGACTCATCTATAACAGGTGGGTCTCTTTTTTTTTGCGCCTTTTGCGCTCAAAGAATCCATTGCATATCCTGACGTAAAACGGTATAATTATTGAATCACGTAATGTAGAAAAGTGTAGAAAAGAGTCGATTTGATGAACAAAGAAATTTCTCTGGTTTTTGATATAGATGACACGCTGTACAGCCAGATGGAACCGTTGCTTACGGCGTGTGAATTTAGTCTTGGAAGAGCGCTGCTGGATCCGGAGCTGTTTTACCGGATCTTTGGGAAAAGAAGCGCGGAAATGTTTCTGTTCAGCGAGAGCGGACAGGTTTCTATCCACGAGTCCAGGCTGTACAGAATTGAGAACACCATGAAGGATATGGGTATCCCTTTTACCCGGGAACAGGCGGAAGTTTTTCAGGCAAGATATAAAGAAAATCAGTCTCATCTTCATGTGTCCGATATCCTTGCGGGAATGTTAGATACATGCCAGGAAGCCGGCGTGAAAATGGGGGTGATCACCAACGGCCCTTTTGCCCACCAGGTGCAGAAGTTTCATACATTGGGACTGGACAAATGGTTTACAGAGGATCAGCTGATCGTATCCGCTGGCGTAGGCGTAGCTAAGCCTGATGTGCAGATTTTCCGGATAGCAGAAGAGAAGTGGGGAATGAATCCTGCCAATACCTATATGGTGGGAGACTCTCTGGAGAATGATATTACGGGGGCCAAAAATGCCGGCTGGAAAACCATCTGGATGAATCACCACAGATATACAGTATCACCTGGTATGGCAGAACCGGATTACATCGCATATACAGAAGAAGAACTAAGAAAATTAGTAGAAAAATTAATCTGAATTCTATTTTTGCGTGTATGTTAGGCGAACTAAAGATAGACAAATAACGTTTGGTTGATTATAATAAACATATTAGTAAATTAGATGATGCCATCTGATTTGCAGCTGGCGCTGACCGTATAGCCCGGTAGTGACTGTGGCTGTACGGTCATTTTTTTGCACCACAGGCTTCACGATGAAGAGGAAGATAAAGTATGGTTTCAGATTATAAAATTACAATGGGGCAGGCCGAAACAGAAATGGCCTGTTACCGCAAAGTTTTCGATGATGTGCGGCTTTACGACGAAGCGGCCGTAGACGCATTGAAAAAAGAGGATGATTGTGGAGAGGAACAGCATCCCACGCACCAGTGCATGGGACATGTGGCCGTGGATGCTTTTTACAAAAAAGAAGAGTTATCCAAGCTGGAGTTCATCGGTGATGATATTTACCAGATCATGGCGAAATATCTGGAGATTGACGGCAAGCCATATGTGATGGAACTGCTCAAATCCATGGATAAGAATTACCTGGTTGCACAGGGCGACCGTGACCGCCTGATCCGCAGTCTTTCCGGCTACAATGAACGGCTGTACAGTGATGTGCTGACCAAGGTTTATAACAGACGCTATTTCGAAGAAGAACTGAAGAACCAGAAGGGTCCTGCCGGAATTGCAATGATCGATCTGGACGACTTCAAGCTGCATAATGATACATATGGACACAAGGCAGGCGATATGGCCCTTGCCACAGTAACCCAGGTGATCTCCAGATACATTCGTAAGACCGATATTCTGGTTCGTTACGGCGGGGATGAATTTCTTCTGATCATTCCCAATGTGAAAGAGGCAGAGTTTACCCACAGACTGCAGGAGATTCTGGACAGGATCCATGCAGCTACCATACCGGGATATGCCAGAATCCAGCTCTCTGTAAGCATTGGAGGTACCATTGCCAGTGCGGATGAGACCATTGAAAGTGTTGTGGGAAGAGCGGACCGCTTTATGTATCAGGCGAAGACACATAAGAACCTGGTAGTGACAGAGACGAATGAAATAAGAAATCAGGATGAGGACGGTACAGAGGTTGACCGTAATGAGCTGAAGCAGCAGATTCTGATCGTAGATGATTCTGAATTGAACCGTGAAATACTAGCGGAGATCCTGCACCCTGATTTTAAGACTATGGAGGCCTGCAGCGGGGAGGAGTGTCTGTCAATGCTGCGGCAGTATGGCGCAGGAATCTCGCTGGTATTGCTGGACATTGTTATGCCTGGTATGGACGGTTTCGCAGTTCTGGATGAAATGAACCGAAATCACTGGCTGGAAGATATTCCGGTCATTATGATCTCCAGTGAAGAGACAGAATCATATATACGCCGTGCTTACGAAATGGGAGTCTCTGACTATATCAGCCGTCCATTTGATTCCAAGGTTGTTTATCGGCGTGTATATAATACCATTAAATTATACGTAAAACAGAGGTACCTAATCACACTTGTAACGGATCAAATTCGGGAAAAAGAAAAAAATAGTCAGATTCTGGTAGATATTCTCAGCCATATCGTAGAATTTCGTAATGGAGAGAGCGGACTTCACGTTCAGCACATCAAGACGCTCACCGGACTTTTACTGGAGAGACTTGTGCAGAAGACGGATAAATACCATCTGCAGTGGTCGGATCAGTACATGATCACAGTGGCATCTGCCCTTCATGATATCGGCAAGGTGGGAATCGACGAGAAGATCCTGAACAAACCGGGCAGACTGACCAAAGAAGAGTTTGAGGAGATGAAGAAGCATACTCTGATCGGAGCCTCCATGCTGAAGAGCCTTGGCGTATACCAGGACGAGGAGCTTGTGAAGGTTGCTTATCAGATCTGCAGATGGCATCATGAGCGCTACGATGGAAAAGGCTATCCGGATGGACTGAAGGGCGAAGAGATCCCCATTTCCGCCCAGGTAGTTTCTGTAGCGGACGTATATGACGCACTGACAAGCGAGCGTGTATACAAGAAAGCCTTTACCCATGAGAATGCAATGGAGATGATCCTTGCCGGAGAATGCGGAACCTTCAACCCGCTTCTTCTGGAGTGTCTGAAGGATATTGCAGGAAATATTCCGGTAGAGATGGCGAAAGCCGCTGAGCAGCCTACCTATTCCCAGGGAAGCCATGCAGGGAAGCTGCTTGAGAGCATATAAAAAAATACGGGATTTTGAATAAAGGGAGGTACGCTCTGCTTTATGAAAAAGAAAATTCTTACATTAGCGGCAGTGGTAACACTGCCGTTTATTCTTCTGGTAATGTATCTGCTTGCTTCCATGGCAAGCTACAGCAACACATATTCGGAGATTGTAAGCAACATGACAGTTGCCAACAATTATAACCTGAATTTCAAAGAGGAAATGGATGAAAGCCTTTATAAACTGGTAGTTGGCTATGTGACGCTGGATAACATTGAGTCGGACAAAAGCCTGAAGAATCCATATGTCCTGATCGAGGAACTGCGCAGTGAGTTTACCAGACTTACGGCAATCACTACAGAATCAGAAAGTAAGCTGTGGCTGGAGAGTCTTTTGCGAAACATCAATGCTCTGGAAAAAAGAGTGGATGATATTGTGGACAGCATCGATGCCGGAGGCCGGTACAGTGAGAATATCGAGATGCTGGATAACAATATCTATATTCTTACAGAGCTGATCCAGGATGACATCCAGTATTACATTTACTATCAGACCCGGTACATGGAAAAGGTTACAGACACCCTGCAAAAACAGATTGGACGCTTTATGGTGGTGTGCAGCATTCTGATCGCGGTGCTGATTGCAGTAGTGGCTGTCAGTGCGGTGATGATCGTTTCCGGAATCCTTCAGCCCATCCGGCAGTTGAATTCCGTGACGGAGAAAATTGCCCAGGGAGATTTCAATGCCAGGGCACAGGTGAATTCTGACGATGAAGTTGCGGAACTTGCGGTGAGCTTTAATAAGATGGCGGGAAATATGCAGTCCCTGATCGACAAGGTGAAGGAAGATGAGCGCAAAATGCGAAAGGCAGACCTGCGCCTCCTCCAAGAGCAGATCCAGCCGCATTTCCTTTACAACACACTCGACACCATTGTGTGGCTGATCGAATCCAATGAGCCAGACGAAGCAGTGACAATGGTTGTTACCTTGTCGGACTTTTTCCGTGAGATTCTCAGCAAAGGCAAGGAGTTTATTTCCATTAAGGAAGAGGAGAAGCACATCAGCAGCTATCTGCAGATCCAGGAAATGCGTTACCGGGATATTCTGGAATATGACATTCAGCTGGATCAGGTAATTTATAAATATCAGATCCTGAAGCTGACACTTCAGCCGGTAGTGGAGAATGCGCTTTATCATGGAATCAAATATAAGCGTGCCAAGGGATGCATTCACATTCACGGGGAAAAAGAGGGGGATATTATCCGCCTGACTGTCCGGGATGACGGCGTGGGTATGGATGAGGAAGAACTTGCGCAGCTTCGCCAGCAGATCGAGAAGCCTTGTCAGGAGACGGAGAAGGGCTTTGGGCTGGCAAATGTAAATGAGCGTATCCATATGTATTTCGGTTATGAGTACGGCATGAAGATTGAGTCTGAAAAGGGCAAAGGAACTACGGTGGAGATTGTGATTCCTGCTATTCTGGAAGCCCCGGCAGAGAATGCCGCAAATGTACAGCCACAGCAGGAGGGGGCACGCTTATGAGACAGTTTATAAAGAAAAACATCTGGGCTGTGGCGCCGGTTGTATTTGTGCTGGTAGCGCTGGTTCTTCTTGGAAGCCCTTTTGGAAGCGGCAATGTGCAGGAAACTCCTGCAGAGGATGACAACTTAATCGTAGTGGGCGTTTCCCAGGTAGGAAGTGAATCCGTGTGGAGAACCGCACACACCCAGTCTGTTCAGGATGCTTTTACCAGAGCCAATGGCTATCTGCTGATTTTTGACAATGCCAGACAGAAACAGGCCAACCAGATCAAGGCAATCCGAAGCTTTATCTCCCAGCAGGTGGACTACATTGTGCTTTCGCCCATTGAGGAAACCGGTTGGGACACTGTGCTTCAGGAGGCGAAGGATGCAGGGATTCCGGTGATCCTTATGGACCGTACTGTGGAGGTAGCGGATGATTCCCTCTATACCACATGGGTAGGCTCTGACTTTATCCGGGAAGGACAGGACGCGGGATACTGGCTGGAGGATTACCTGAAAGAACAGGGAAGAGATGAGGATGAAATAAACATTGTGGTTTTGCAGGGAACCAAAGGGGCAACTGCTACCATTGGAAGAACCAGAGGGTTCAATGAGACTGCAAAGATCCAGCATAACTGGAATATTCTGGAACAGGTAGACGGAGAATTTACCACAGCCAAAGGCAAAGAAGAGATGGCAAGGCTTCTGGAGAAATATGAGGATATTGATGTGGTGGTGTCCCAGAATGATGACATGACGTTCGGAGCCCTGGAGGCTATTCATGCTGCTGGCAAAACAACTGGCGTAAACGGCGATATCACAGTGATTTCCTTTGACGCGGTAGATGCTGGAGTGGAACTGGTAAGAAACGGTGAAATCAACATTGACGTCCAGTGTAATCCGGACCAGGGAAAATATGTGGAACAGGTTATAAAGGATATGGAAGCAGGTAAAGAAGTAGAAAAAGCGTATTATGTTCCGGAACGGGTATATACGCAGGAGAATGCAGGGGAGGATGAAGATGCTGCTGAAGGTATTTCTGGTTGAAGATGAGACTGTGATCCGGGAAGGTCTGCGTGACAGGATTCCCTGGGATCAGTTTGGATATCGCTTTGTGGGGGAAGCTGCTGACGGAGAGATGGCGCTGCCTCTAATCCGAAAAACAAGGCCGGATGTGCTGATTACAGACATTAAGATGCCTTTTATGGATGGGATTTCTTTAAGCAAAATTGTAAGCAAGGAATTTCCGCGGATGAAGATCATCATTGTCAGCGGATACGATGATTTCGAATACGCAAGACAGGCGATAGAGGTAGGAGTGGATCAGTATCTGCTGAAGCCGGTAACCAGGATGAAACTGAAAACCGTTCTTCTTGAATTGAAGGATAAGATCGAACAAGACCAGGAACAGGAGGATTACCGCACCCAGTTTCAGAATGAGATCCAGGAGTACGAGCAGTTTTCCAGACGCCGTTTTATGGAGAAAATTTTGGAAGGGGAACTTTCCGTTAAGGAGATTTACGACGAGGCAGACCGCCAGTCCATTGAGATTACCGCAGCAGGGTACAATCTTCTATTCTTATATCTTCAGGAGAAAAATAAGGACAAGATGGAAGGCTTCCTGAAAAAACAGGACGAAGTGCTTCACTATTTTCTGCGCTATCCGCAGTATCTGCTTTTCCGCTGGAATGTAAACAGCTATGGCGTTCTGGTGAAAGGAGAAATGTCCCAACTGGAAGAGCTGACCGGGAACTGTGTGGAATATATGGAAAGAACCTGCGGAGACCAGGATCAGCTGGAGTGGTATGTGGCTGTGGGAAAACCAGTCGAAAGGCTGAGTCTGCTTTCCCAGTGCTATCAGAGTGTGAACCACTATTTTGCATACCGCTTTATGGTGCCAGGGCTGCATGTTCTTACGGAAAAGACTTTGGAGAATTATGTAAACTCACAGGGAGAGAACCGACTGGATGGAGTAGATTCTTCTCAGCTGAATCCGGAAGTCATAAAGGATTTCCTTACCAAGGGAACCAGCTGCGAAATCCAGGATTTTGTCCAGGGGTATTTAAGCGGTATGAGCAAGGCTCTGGAATCCAGAATGTTCCGGGATTACGTAGTGCTTCACATTCGTTTTACGACTATCATGTATCTGGAATCTCTTGGCGTTGCCAAGGAAGAATATGTGGGCCGGATTGATGAGAAATATGAGGAAACATGCCTGAAAGCTTCCCAGGTGGCGGAGTATTGTACGGATATGCTTCAGGCAGCAGTGGACATCCGGGATGAGAGAAGTGAATCCCAGGGGACCAGTGCCATGAGAAAGGTCCTGGATTACATTGATGAGAACTGCTGCAGGGAGAGCATTTCCCTGAACGAGGTTGCGTCAGCTGTAAATATGAGTGCCAATTATTTCAGTGCTATTTTCAGTCAGAAGATGCAGAAGACGTTTGTGGAATATCTGACTGGAAAAAGAATGGAGCGGGCGAAGAAGCTCCTGCGCGAAACGGATAAGTCATCCGGGGAGATTGCGCAGGAGGTGGGCTATAAGGATCCTCATTATTTCAGCTATGTGTTTAAGAAAAATATGGGCTGCAGTCCAAGGGAATACAGAAGCAAGGGCAGCGCATAATCGTTTTTATTTGGGCGGCAGCAGCTGCAATGGGACTTCCTGTGAAGAGACTGGGAGTCCTTTTAATTTGTCTGCAATCATCCGGGCAGCCATCTGGGCGGGCTCATGGGTTGGACTGGTCAAAGTGGCGGCGCGCAAAAGCCCGGAAGCGGTGAGATAACTGGTATTGAAGGCCGACAATGCCAGTTGGGAGATGCTGCCAGAGGGCTGTGTTTCCATAAATGGAGCAGAGGAAGAGAGGGAAAGCTTTTCCCACAACAGCCAGGCAATAAAGTCATCTTCGCAGACGATTGCAGTACAGTCAGCAGTGAGTTTTTCCAGGAATTTCTGCAGAAAACGGATATCCCGATTCTGCCTGAAATCATCCAGATCTTCTGTGGTAAACCATCCAAGGTTTCGGTCCGGAACCAAGAGCCCCTGATTTTCCATGGCGTTCAGAAAGCCCTGGCAGTGCTGATGTCCCCGCAGGTCATCCATCTGGAAAATGCCTGCAATGCAGGTATGGCCTTTGGCAGCCAGATCCTGTACCAGCAGGCTGGCTCCGTAATCCGGATTGCCGGAAAGAACCGGAACCTGTGAAAGGCCAGGGTAGGCACAGCCCAGGAAAAAGACGGCAGTTCCCTTTTGAAGAAGCATCTGATAAAGCTCGGTGTTGAGAGTGGGCAGCGCGCTTTTTACAGGTTCTGCAAGAATGGCACGAAGAGGATTTTTCAGGAGAAACTGGAGAATCTGCCGTTCCTGATCCTGATGACCGTAGGTGGGGAAAACTTTGCAGGTATAGCCGTAGGCTGCCAGGGCTGTGCGAAGGTTATTTACAAAAGCGGGGTATTGGTACTGCTGTTCATCTGGGATTAGGACACCGATCACGTTGCGGGATTCCTGGTCGGAAAGTCCGGTAATATAGGAGCCGCTGCCCTTTATCCGGCGGATTTCCTGAGATTCCTCCAGGACTGCCAGTGCAGCCCGCACGGTCTGGCGGCTGACCCGATAGCGGGCGCATAATTCCTGTTCTGCGGGCAGCCTGTTCCTTCCATTTTGAATATATTCCTGAATCAAGTCCCGCAGCTGTTCGGTGAGCCATTTATATTTGATTGCCATAGGTTCCTCCTGAATAGATGTGCCGTTTTTCCGGCAGCGTTCTTATAAATGAAAAAATTATTTACTGTGTTAAAAAAATCTCATAATTTTTCCTACCGTAAAAAATTATAAATAGAAAATTTCCTGGTTTTTTACCAAAGAAAATCTTACTTTCTTTTCGGGAAGTTAAACTTTTTTATACGTTGTTGGACAGTTTGCCGCAGTGAAAAACGGGGAAAAAAGAGGAATATTTCTGGGATATCTTAAGAAAACAAACGTTTTTCCTATATAATCCGTAAAAAATTCCACCTTTTGCAGGTTAGGAATCATTATAATACAAATCTGTATTTATTTCACTACTAAAATAACAAAATCTGTATTGGATGAACTGACGAAACTGCCAAAAACACGGAAAGTAATATTGAATTTTATGTTGATTTCAGCTAAATTATAGACATCAAGAAAAACGTAAAACCTTTAAAAAGAAAGAGAGGAACAAACACTATGAAAAAGAAATTAGCAGTTATGGCACTCGCAGCAGCAACACTCAGCATGATGGCTATGCCAGTATATGCAGATGATCTGGTAACAGTTGGATATGCACAGGTTGGACATGAGTCAGACTGGCGTACAGCAAACACCCAGAACTATCAGGATGTTTTCTCAGAAGATGCTGGATACAGCCTTGACCTTGTAGACTGCGACAATGACAATGCTGCACAGCTTGAAGCTGTTCGTACTTTCATCAGTAAAGATATGGATTATATCGTAATTGCTCCGATCCAGTCCGCTGGCTGGGACACCGTTCTTCAGGAAGCACAGGATGCCGGAATCCCGGTAATCATTGCAGACCGTGAAATCGAAGCAAGCGATGACTTATATGACGCATGGGTTGGAACAAACACCACAAACGAAGGTATCACAGCAGGAAACTGGCTGGCTGAGTATCTTGGCGATGCAGACGCTAACATCCTTGTAATCGAAGGTTCCGTAGGAGCTTCCGCAACACTTGGACGTACAGATGGATTCAATCAGGTAGCTGGCGAGCATGACAACTGGACAATCCTTGATTCACAGTCCGGTGACTTCACACAGGCTGGCGGCCAGGAAGTTATGGAGTCCTTCATCAAATCCTACGAGGGACAGTTCAACGTAGTTATCTGCCAGAATGATAACGAAGCATACGGCGCAATGGATGCAATGGATGCAGCAGGTATCACCTATGGTGTAGACGGAGATGTAACTCTTATTTCCTTCGATGCAACACATGACGGACTTCAGTACACATTAGACGGAAAGATCAACTGTGACGTTGAGTGTAACCCAATCCAGGCTGAGACCGTTAAGGGCGTTATCGAGAAAATGCAGGCTGGCGAAGACTATGAGAAGACAACACTTGTTGAGGATCAGGCATTCGTAGCACCTGGAATCGAGAGCGAATATGCAACAACTATGACTCAGGAAGTTCTGGACGGACGTGCTTACTAATTAGAAAAGTGTGAACTTACAGGGGGAGGAAAGTCCCAGGGCGGATTTTTCCTCCCCCTTATCATTGAACAGGACTGTGGCGCAGTCCTGCTGGCAAATGAGGAGAATGAAAAAATGTTGCTCGTAACGGGAAGGGAGGAATCGCGTTGGAGGCAGGAGTAGTATTGAAAATGCAGGGAATCTGCATGACATTCCCAGGTGTAAAAGCACTGGAAGGCGTGGACCTTACATTGAAAAAAGGTGAAATCCGTGCGCTGATGGGAGAGAATGGCGCGGGTAAATCCACACTGATCAAATGCCTGACTGGCGTAAATAAATTTGAAGCCGGAGAAATCTATCTGGAAGGATTTGATCATCCCATCGTAAATAAAGATACCATGGATGCCCAGAAAAAGGGTATCTCCACTGTATATCAGGAAGTAAACCTCTGTCCGAATCTTTCAGTGGCAGAGAACCTGTACATAGGCCGTGAGCCTTTAACAAAGCTTGGCACGGTCAACCGAAAGGCCATGAACCGTCAGGCAGCAGCACTGATGAAGCAGCTGGAGCTTGACATTGATGTAACACGTAATCTTGAAGAATATTCACTGGCATTGCAGCAGATGATCGCAATTGCCCGTGCTGTAGATATGGATTGTAAAGTGCTGATCCTGGATGAGCCCACTTCTTCACTGGATGACCGTGAAGTAGAAAAGCTTTTTACCATGATGCGCAGACTGAAGGAAAAGGGTGTTGGAATCATATTCGTTACCCATTTCCTGGAGCAGGTATATGCGGTATGTGACGGAATCACAGTTCTTCGAAATGGTAAGCTGGTAGGAGAATATGACATTGCAGACCTGCCGAGAGTAAAGCTGGTAGCAGCTATGATGGGAAAAGATTTCGATGATCTGGCATCCATCAAACCGGAGACTACTGGAGATAAGAGAAAAGAGCCGATGGTTATTGAAGCCCGCGGATTAAGCCACGCTGGTACCATCAAACCGTTTGATCTTGATATTCACAAAGGAGAGGTTATCGGACTGACCGGACTTCTTGGAAGCGGACGAAGCGAGCTGGCCCGTGCCATTTACGGAGCTGACCGTGCACAGACCGGAACCCTGAAGGTAAAAGGCCAGGAAGTAAAAGTAAAGAATCCAATTGATGCTATGCATCTTGGAATGGGACTTCTCCCTGATGACCGTAAAGCAGAAGGCATTATTGCAGACCTTTCTGTAAGAGAAAATATCATTCTTGCCGTACAGGCAAAACAGGGCATTTTGAAAAAGATTCCTATGGCAAAGCAGTGTGAGATCGCAGACAAGTATATTGATCTTCTCCAGATCAAATGTGCAAGCCGTGAGACTCTGATCAAGCAGCTTTCCGGTGGAAACCAGCAGAAGGTTATCCTGGCAAGATGGCTTGCCACAAATCCAGATTTCCTGATTCTGGATGAGCCTACACGAGGTATTGATATCGGTACCAAAACAGAGATCCAGAAGCTGGTTCTGAAGCTGGCAGATGAAGGTAAGAGCCTGATCTTCATTTCTTCTGAGATTGAGGAAATGCTTCGTACCTGCAACCGTATGGCGGTTCTTCGAGACGGCCAGAAGGTTGGAGAGATTGATGAGCAGGATATGAACCAGATGAACGTAATGAAAGCAATTGCAGGAGGTGACAAGTGATGAGCAGCATAAAAAAATTAACGCAGAAACGCCTGTTCCTTCCGATTTTCAGTATGATCCTGGTTATGCTGATCAACGTAGTATATGATATTGCAACAGGCAGTGCACCCCTTGGATTCTTTATGATTTCCATTAAAAACGGTGTGCTTTACGGACGTCTCATTGACATCCTGAACCGTGGAAGTGAAATTGCAATTCTGGCAATCGGTATGACTTTGGTTGTATCAGCTTCCGGCGGTACTGATATTTCCGTTGGTTCTGTTATGAGTCTTTACGCAGGTGTCTGCTGTATGATCCTTGCAGGATATGGAAATGTAAATGTTCAGCAGTATGCACATCCGCTGCTGGTTGGTATCGGGGCAGGTCTTCTGGTAACTTTGATCTGCGGTATGTTCAACGGCTTCCTGGTTGCGTATATGAATATCCAGCCTATGGTTGCCACACTGATCCTATGGTCGGCAGGCCGTGCGGTAGGACTTCTTCTTTGCAACAGCCAGATCGTTTATGTACGTGTACCATCTTTCCAGAAGCTCGGCGGTTACTGCGGAATTATCCCCACACCGATTATTGTTGCTGCAGTTTGTGTGGCAATTGCATCTATTGTACTTCGGTACACTGCACTTGGAACTTATATCCAGAGTGTTGGTATTAACAAAAAAGCTTCCCGTATCGCAGGCTTTAATTCCTCAAAGATCATCCTGATGTGCTATGCGATCTGCGGTCTTTGTGCAGGCCTTGCAGGTATGGTTGCAACCTCCAGAATTTATTCCGCTGATACCAATAACATCGGTCTGAACATGGAGCTGGATGCTATCCTTTCCGTAGCACTTGGCGGAAACAGCCTTGGCGGCGGTAAATTTTCCCTGGCAGGTTCCATTATCGGAGCCTACACCATTCAGGCGATTACTACAACCCTGTATGCACTTGGTGTTTCCTCTGCACAGGCGCCGGTATTTAAGGCGATCGTTGTTATTATTATCGTAGTTATTCAGGCTGAGCCAGCCAAAGCATTCTTTAAGAAGCTGACAAAGAAATCCGGAAAGGAGGCAGCTCGGGCATGAAAAAGAAAAAGATAAACAGCAATAACCTGTTGCTGCTGATTACCATTGTATTGTTCTTTGTAATGTATGCTGCAGGATGTATCGTATATGCGGACAAAGGTTTTACCCGCTTCCAGACATTCCTGAATATCCTGATCAACAATGCAGGTCTGATCTGTATTACAGCAGGTATGACATGTGTTATGCTGACTGGAGGAATCGATATTTCCGTAGGTTCCCTGGTTGCCATGGACTGTATGATCCTTGCAGTTGGAATTGAGCAGTGGGGCTGGTCCAGCCCGGTGCTGATGCTTCTGATCCTTGCAATCGGTATTGTGTTTGGTATTGTTCAGGGCTTCTGTATTTCCTATCTGGAGATTCAGCCGTTTATCGTAACCATGGCAGGTATGTTCTTTGCACGAGGCATGACAGCTGTGATCTGTAAAGAGCAGGTTAGTATTGTTTCTGACAAGATCTTTACTACACTTTCCAGCTTCAAGATTTCTCTTCCATTTGGAGGATATCTGAACAAGAAAGGCATTATGCAGTATCCCTATCTTCGTGTAACAGTGGTTGTGGCGCTGATCGTAGTACTCGCTATTTATCTGATGCTGAAATATACACGTTTCGGACGCAGTATTTACGCAGTGGGCGGAAACCAGCAGTCAGCAACTTTGATGGGACTTGATGTTAAGAAAACACAGATGAAAGCTTACATACTTTCCAGCTTCCTGACTTCTATCGGAGGTATCTGCTACTGTCTGAACACAATGGCTGGTACAACCACACAGGCAACCGGACTGGAAATGGATGCCATTTCTTCCGCAGTTATCGGCGGTACCCTTCTTACCGGTGGTGTGGGAAATGTGCTTGGATCTCTGTTCGGAGTATTGATCAACGGTACTATTTCTACATTAGTTAAGACCAATGGTAAGCTGATCAGCTCCTGGTCAAACATTGTAACAGCGATTCTGCTTTGCTTCTTTATTGTGCTTCAGAGTGTGTTTGCACTGGTGAAGGAGAGAAAGAGTAAATAAGGATTAGAAGTGCGGCATGAGGCTGCATGGAAAATAAAAGAACTGCTGGACATCCCGGAATTTAATTTCCATGGATGTCCAGCAGTTCTTTTATTGGGAAAAAAATTATTCTTCCTGTCCCAGCTTCACAAAGATCGGTTCGTGCTCCATTGCCGGGATAATTTTTTCCATCATATCTTTCATGTCAATTTTCAGGCTGGAGGTGTTGATGCAGGGATGGCAGCCGATATAAGGCTCTTTCAGGAGATCCTCGTCAATAAGCAGCTGAACGTGATGCTCCTTGTCATTCATCAGACCGAGGACGCTTACAGAGCCAGGGGTGATGTCCAGGTATTTTTCCATATAAGTCTCATTTCCAAAGGAAAGTCTGGCTACGCCAAGCTGGGAGGAAACTTCCTTGGTCTTGAATTTTTTGTCTCCGGGAAGAAGGAGAAGGTAGAAGTTGGTCTCCTGGCGATTGCAGAGGAACAGGTTCTTGCAGATGACAGCGTCCAGGATTTTGTCTACATCTTTGCAGGCTTCGATGGTCATGAGAGCTTCGTGGTCGACTCTCTGATACGGTATATTCAGGGAATCCAGAAAATCATATACGCGTATTTCTTTTTCAAGCCTTCCGGTGGTATCGGAAGGACGTCCGGTTTCAAGGGTTAATTCCATAGTGATTGTGCTCCTTTTATGATAGCTGCGGCGCATAGGTGCGCTGAACAGCTGAATTTTTTGGCTGGGTTTGGGGTTATTGTAGCATGGTGCAGTTTTACTGTAAAGAAGGAGATTGGTTTGCATGATTCTTAAACTTTTCTAAATTCTTTGAAGAGTTTACCAGGAAGCAGATTATTTATGGTAAGATAGGGATATGCAACTGAAAGGAATGATTACAGAATAATCAGGAGGAGCATATCTGAATGAACAATATTACAAAGAATGCACTGGAAGAATCTTTGAAGAAATTTCTGCTGCAGAAGCCGCTGGATAAGATTACCATCAGTGACCTGACAACAGATTGCGGCATTAGCCGGATGGCGTTTTATTATCACTTTAAGGATATTTATGATCTGGTAGAGTGGGCATGCATCGAGGACGCCTCCCGGGCTTTGCAGGGGAAAAAGACCTATGACACCTGGCAGGAGGGGCTTCTTCAGATTTTTGAGGCAGTGCTGGAAAATAAGCCGTTTATTTTAAATGTATACAGGTCCGTCAGCAGAGAGAGGGTGGAGAATTATCTGTATGCCCTTACCTATGAATTGATCGAGGGCGTAGTAGAAGAACAGAGTGAGAATCTTATGGTCACAGAAGAGCAGAAGAAATTTATTGCAAACTTCTATAAATACAGCTTCGTAGGTGTCATGCTGGACTGGATCAAACGTGGAATGAAAGAATCCCCGGAAGAAATGGCAGGTTTGATTACTGTGACGATGCACGGAAATGTGGGGAATTCTTTGCGGAATATGGAGAAAAATAAATAACATACTTTACAAAATCAGGCGGATGATAAGTTTTTTGTCATCTGCCTTGTTTTGTAAATTGAGGAAAATTTATTTTCGACGTAGAATACACTCAGAAACAGGAAATACTAAGAAATAGAAAATTATAAATAGTCTGAATGAAAGGTGGTAATTTTTATGTCAAAGAAGAAACATTCCGTATTAGGTATGGCAGCACTTGCCGCAGCTGGTGCAGGAGTAGCAGTTCTGGCAAATAAGAGCCGTGAGGAGAAACAGATCACAGAAGCACACGTAGACCCGAATTACCGCAATACAGAGCGCGGCAAAAACGAGAAAAACAGCAAAGGCATTTATTATACAAACGGTAATTACGAAGCATTTGCCCGCCCGGAGAAACCGGAAGGCGTAGATGACAAGCATGCATATCTGGTAGGAAGCGGACTTGCTTCCCTGGCAGCAGCTTGTTTCCTGGTAAGAGACGCACAGATGCCGGGAGACCACATTCATATTCTGGAGGCAATGGACATTGCAGGCGGTGCATGTGACGGTATCTTCGATCCAATGAGAGGCTACGTAATGAGAGGCGGACGTGAGATGGAGAACCATTTCGAGTGCCTCTGGGATCTGTTCCACAGCATTCCGTCTCTGGAGAAACCAGGCGCATCTGTACTGGATGAGTATTACTGGCTGAACAAGCATGATCCGAACTACTCTCTTTGCCGTGCAACTGTAAATCAGGGAAAAGATGCTCATACAGACGGCAAATTTAACCTGAGCCAGAAGGGCTGCATGGAGATCATGAAGCTGTTCTTTACAAAGGATGAGGATCTTTATGACAAGACCATCGAAGATGTATTCGATGATGAGGTACTGAATTCTACATTCTGGTTATACTGGAGAACCATGTTCGCATTCGAGAACTGGCACAGCGCACTTGAGATGAAGCTTTATATCCAGAGATTCATTCACCACATTGGCGGACTTCCGGATTTCAGTGCTCTGAAATTCACTAAATACAATCAGTATGAATCTCTGATTCTTCCAATGCAGAAATATCTGGAGGCAGCAGGTGTTGATTTCCAGTTCAACACAGAGGTTACCAATGTACTTTTCGATATCCACGATGGAAAGAAAGTGGCAACAGCCATTGAGTGCAAAGTAAAAGGTGTTGAGAAGGGAATCCTTCTTACTGAAAATGACTATGTATTTGTTACCAACGGAAGCTGTACAGAGGGAACTATCTACGGTGACCAGAACCATGCTCCAAACGGAGATGCTGAGGTTCGTACAAGCGGTTGCTGGAGCCTTTGGAAAAATATTGCAAAACAGGATCCGTCCTTTGGACATCCGGAGAAATTCTGCTCTGATATTGCAAAGACAAACTGGGAGTCTGCAACTGTTACTACACTGGATGACAAGATCATTCCTTATATTACAGATATTTGTAAGAGAGATCCAAAGAGCGGAAATGTTGTTACCGGCGGAATTGTAAGCTGCCAGGATTCCAGCTGGCTGTTAAGCTGGACTATCAACCGTCAGGGTCAGTTCAAGGATCAGGATAAAGATAAAGTCTGCGTTTGGGTATATGGTCTTTTCACAGATGTACCTGGCGACTATGTAAAGAAACCGATGAAGGAGTGTACTGGTAAAGAGATTACAGAAGAGTGGCTGTATCACATGGGTGTGCCGACTGATCAGATTGAGGATCTGGCTGAGAACAGCGCGGTTTGCGTACCGACTATGATGCCATATATCACAGCATTCTTCATGCCGAGAGCAAAAGGCGACAGACCGGACGTTATCCCGGATGGCTGTGTGAACTTCGCATTCCTTGGTCAGTTCGCAGAGACTCCAAGAGACACTATTTTCACAACTGAGTATTCTGTACGTACTGCTATGGAGGCTGTATACGGACTTATGGGTGTTGACCGTGGTGTTCCGGAAGTTTGGGGCAGTGTTTACGATGTACGTGAACTTCTTGATGCCAGTGTTAAACTGATGGATGGCAGATCACCACTTGAAATTGAGCTTCCTGGACCGCTGAATCTGGTAAAGAAACCTCTGCTGAAAGCAATTAAGGGAACCTTAGTCGAGAAGGTACTGAGAGACCATGATGTGATTAAGGATTATATGCTGGAGAAATAAGCGGTGGTGAAAATTTTATAGTAACATATGGAAGGATGTCAAGTGAAGCCCCTGGCTGCGGGAAATAATCTGCCGTGATAAAGTAAGTCAAGCGGATATTCCAGGTCCGCTTCGCTACTTGCTCATAGCAGAACAATTGCTTCGTAGTTTATCAGGAGGAGCACAAACAATAATTGAAATCAATCAAAAAAACAATCGTAAAAAAATACGATTGTTTTTTTGCGCGTTTTTGCATATAATAATAGAAATATAATTGAAAAGGAGCTGAATCGTATGAAGGAAACACGAACAATAGAGTTTAAAGAAAATGTTACAAACACTTTTTTGAAAACTGTTAGCGCCTTTTCAAATTACGATGGCGGTATGATATTTTTTGGCGTTGACGAGTATGGGGCAAAAAGGCATTATAATGGTTGAGGGCAGAGGCAGAGGTACGAAATATATTATAAGATAAGCATGTCTTTACACCGGGGAGAGCCTTGCCGCAGAAGCATTATAGCTTTTGCAGCAAGGCTTTTTTAGACATTTATTTTAATTTCCCTGAACCGTGTAAATCTGTGTATCTGCATTCTTAAATACCAGATAAACATCATGTGTTCCGGAAACTTCGGAAGTCAGCTCAGCTTCCACATTTGCATAACCAAGCTCATGCACTTCATAATCTTCAACTGCATCCACCGTATAAGTATTCACGTCAGTCGCACCAAAGTTAAATTCTGCAACCTTTTCGCCATCTGGAGAATCCAGGTGAACTTCGATTCCGGTTTCGCCTTCGCCATCGTAAGCAACAGAAGCAGTCAGTTTGGTAATGCCGTCTAGAATTACTCCATTCAAGGCTGTCCATGCGCCTTCGTTTCTTGCCATAACAGTTGAATATCCGCCAACCAGCACATCATTTTTCAGGTTTTCAGCGGTGTGAGCTTTGGAATACTCGTTATAGGTCAGATTAGAAGCAGCAAAGCTCTTGTCATATACGCAAACTGGTTCACTGATATCAAGACCATCAAAATCAGATCCTGTGATTTCAGCCTGTGCAGTTGCTTTTACATCCTGGCTGGAAGCACCTGCTTCGAAAGTATAAGTTCCAGCTTCAATTTCATATTCATCGGTGTTGCTGTTCCACAGTGCCATATCTTCACCAGAAACCTTTAAGGTCACTTCCTTTGTCTCTCCGGTATCAAGCTCAATTTTTTCAAAAGCAGCCAGACGTTTCTTAGGAGCATAATTTTCATAGGTAGAATCCGGATTGGAAGCGTAAAGCTCAACGATCTCTGCCCCAGCCTTGTCACTCGTATTTGTTACGGAAACGGTAGCTGTAAAATTGCCGTCAGTGTCTTGTTCTCCGATGCTCAGTTCGCCGTATTCATAAGTAGTATAGCTCAGTCCATAACCAAAATCATAAGTAACAGGTGCGTTTGTATACTGGTAAGTAAGTCCGGTCGCTGCTGCGTCTGCCTGGGTAATATCAACTGTATATCTTGGGGCAATGCCGTTCAGATCAGTAGTGTTGTTGGTTCCGTCTGGAATGCTGTAATCATCCAGAAGTGGGAATGCAGACATATCTGCGTACCAGGTGGAGGTCAGTTTTCCAGTAGGAGTTACATCACCATAAAGAACCTGTCCAGCTGCATATCCGTCATATTGTCCGGCATATGGAGCGTATACAATTGCTGCAACATTTTCATTATTTTGAATTTCTTCTGCAATTACAGGGAAAACGCTGTTGATCACAACAATTGTTTTGCCAGGATAAGCAGCAGAAATATTGTCAATCAGTTCGTACTGGTCTTTTCCAAGGTAAAGATCACTTCGATCGCTTCCCTCGCCAGCACTATGACGGGTAGGAGCACCTACGACAACTACTGCATAGTCAGCACCTGCATTTACCGTTACACTTCCTGTTTCCTGAACGGTTTCTACGGTAAACTGGTTTTGTGTTTCGGTTGCAAGAGTGGTCTGGCCGTCTTTGTCCACGATTTGGTCAGTATATCCTACAGTGCCATCTTCTGCAGTTGTGAGAAGACGGGTGTTTTTATAATAAGCGCTCTCTGCGCCGAAGAAGGATTCACTGTAGCAGTTGAGAAGAATATTTGAAGAACCGTCATCATTTGTGGCAATGCTGATCCTAGATGGAAGAGTTGCAGTGTAAGAAGTTGCAGAAAGTCCAGTGTCAGCAACGTTCAGTTCTTCTGTTCCTACTACTCCAAATTCAATATTTCCGTCTCTGTCTTCAGAGAATTTCAGCCATAGTCCGTTATTAGAATTGTTATCTACACATTTATAGCTGTAGCCGTTGCCCTGTCCCCAGGAATATGCCTCGAATTTGGATGCCTCATTGGCAGTGTCCGCAGAAGCGGTAAGTACTCCGTTTTTGTCAGCCACCACATATTTTCCATTCTGGGAAGCTTTCAGCACAATAATATTGCCGTCGGAAGTCATTGTAATAGTATCTTCTCCTGCAACGGCCATCATACCGCGGCCGATTGAAAGACCTGCATTTTCCAGATCTGGAGTCCGTCCAACCGCATAAGTGGTTTTGAAACGTGCATCCGATATCGGTCCGGCAACTGCAACATTTGCGTCCTTGGCAAGTGGAAGAATATTGTTGTCATTTTTCAGAAGGACAATACTTTCCTGAGCAGCCTGAAGTGCAACTGCCTGGTGCTCATTATTTGTGTAGTCATATGCGGTGTCACTTGCGCCCATAGATTCTGAAATGAATGGATAGTTGACAGGATAACCGTTTTCGTCGCGTTCGTTAAATATGCCATTTCGAATCAGCGGAATCACCTGTGCCCGGGCTGTTTTTTTAATATCGCCAAGAGAAAGACCGGAGGTGCCGTTTTCCAGCTCTGCCATAACTGCGTCCTGATTTTCTGTGTTTGGCTCTTCCAGAGTGGACTGGTCGTTGGCTGCGCCCTGTCCGGTGCGTGCCATAAGCATAAGGGAAAGGGCATCAGAGTAAGTTGGAACATAGGAATTGTCATATCCATTTCCCATGCTGTTTTCAGAGTAAAGCTGCCAGTCAGAGGAGTAGTCAGTTACTACATAATTTCCACCGTCCTCACCCCAAGGGGCAAAACTCTGAATCCACTGTACCAGTGGAGAAAGGCTGTTAGGAATACCGGCAGTACGTCCGTAGCTTGTCATAAAACCGCTGACGGAACCGTCAGAAATACCTTTTTTGATATTTTTTGCCTGCTGTTCCATAACACTTCTCAGACTGTTTGCAATGTTGGCAGAACGTCTGAACTGTTGTCCGGCATAGTCGGTGTAATGCTTTGTGGTTACAATACATTTTGTCCAGAAGCCATCCTCATTTTCTTCCTCTTCAATTCCGGAAGCACCTGTCGCCATTGCATCAACCATTTTCGAAACGAGGGTTCCGTCTTCACCAAAACCTTCATCGTAGCGTCCGCTTAACGGATTTACACGAAGATCCTGCATTGCAGTACAGGTGACCGCATTAAAGTTGCTGATGGTATCCAGAAAATCACAGGTGTTCAGGTTTTCAGTTCCAATTACTTTACCTACTTTTTTAACAAGTTCCTTGTTCCAGGTCTGACCGAGTGCAATGATTGCCGGGAAATCTGTAGAAACACCTTGCACATGATCGCCGAATAGTTCTGAACCTGGAATGATATTTCCGGCATGTTCGCCAAAGCGCAGCTGGTAATCGCCACGGTAGCCAAGGGCGTAGCGAACCATTCCTTCAGTTCCGATGTAATCCATCAGCACATCCAGATATGCATCCAGGTGGGCCGGGATACCATCAAACAGTGGAAGTCCTTTGTAGATGGAGTCCTCACCAGCTGTTTTAAATTCAATCTTTTCAGCAGATTCCTGTGCAGAATTGTCTGATGCATAGATTGCAAGAGGTGCATTGATAGTTGACATAACCATGGTTGCAGCTACTACAGAAGAAGCAAATTTGCGGCATTTTTTAAACTTTTTTTTCATTTTCATACTCCTTTCGCACTGAGAGTTGGTGAAATGGTCTGCCTGTTTTTCAAACATGCTCTAAGTATCTGCTTCAGTTTTTTTGTCTGAAATAGTTAACATAAAAATCACCTCTAAACTTTAATAAAAAAAGTTTCAGGAATTATCCACAGGCAGCATAAGCACTATCGTGCTCCCTGCGCTGCTGCTTTCCAGTACCTTCACGGTTCCCCGGTGCTCTTTAGCGATAGAGTCAACCAGTGCCAGCCCCAGTCCGGCACCGCCCATGGCTCGGCTGCGAGATTTGTCTACACGGAAAAAAGGATCAAAGATTTTTTTCTGATTTTCAGGTGAAATGCCGATGCCGGTGTCCGTTACCAGAACCATAGCCTGTCCGTTTTCCTGTTTGACAGAAACTGAGACAGAACCATGGGGGCGATTATATTTAATGGCATTTTCCACCAGATTGTAGACAGCACGATAAAGAAGTACATAGCTGCCGGTAACATCGGTATGCAAATCCTGATTGGAACTGTCATTAAAATGGATAGAAATTCCTGCTTTTTCTGCAATTGGATCCAGGTCGCAGAAAACCTCATCTACAAGCTCTTCCAGTGAAACCTGATCGGTTCGTGGAACAGATTTCAGGTTCGTCATGTCAAGAAGGGTTCCGACTAGCTGGGAAAGCCTTGCGGTCTGTTCTTTGATCATAGTGAAAAGCTGTCTGTACTCAATCATTTCCGGTTTCTGTTTTTTCTCAAAAACTTCCAGGTTGGTCTGCAATACTGCAAGAGGTGTCCGCAGCTCATGAGCTGCATTTGCAGAAAACTGCTTTTGTGTACTAAAGGCATTGTCCAGCCTGGTCAGCATTTCATTGAAAGAGCTGGTCAGCTGTGCAATTTCATCCTTTGAATTTGGAACTGGAAGCTGGGTGGAAAGGTTCTGAGCCTGAATCTGACTGACTTCGCTGGTTAGCTTCTGCAGTGGTGTAAGGGCCTTTTTCGTAAGAAAATAAGTACACACACTGGAAAGAAGAATAATGATCGTGGTGGCAATAACACTTCGAAGAAGAAAAGACTCTTTGGTTTCCTGGATTTCCTGCTCAAACTGAGGAAAAAGAGCTTTGGGATCTACATTAAAGGTAATAGGTGAATCTCCATCCTGTGGGTCTACCTTGATCATGTAGTTCTGCAATCCATCCATTCCCGATACGGCAGAATGGCTGATGAAGAAGTACATAAGAACACAGGAAACAATCATCAGTAAGGACAGCAATAAAGTAAGCTTCAGCTGAAGCGAGGTGTGGAAATGTTTTTTCGTCATCTGTATTCCTCCAATATATAGCCCTGGCCGATTTTATTCTGAATAGGGTCAAATCCAATTGCTGCCTTTAGTTTTTTTCTCAGAGATGAAATGTGCACACGGATGGAATTGCTGAAGGTATTTACGCTTCCGTCCCAAATATGTTCAATCATTTCTTCTGGTGAAATGACTCGGTTCTGATGGAGCAGGAAATATTCCAGAAGGCTGCTTTCTTTCCTGGTAAGGGAAAGCGGCACTCCATTTACAGAAGCTTCTCTTGTTCTGGTATCAAAGGTGAGCTGATTCCATTTCAGGCATACATCCTCCTGAACAAATTTCCGTCGGGTAAGGCTTCGGATTCTGGCTTCCAGCTCCTGAAAGTGAAATGGCTTGGTAAGATAGTCATTTGCTCCCAGATCCAGACCGTTTACTTTATCTTCAATCTGATCCCGGGCGGACAGGATTAGAACCGGGGTATTGGTATTGTGTTCCCGGAACTGGCGGAGAATTTCCAGACCGTCCGTGCCGGGAAGATTCAGATCCAGCAGGATCAGGTCATAATTTTCTGTCATACACAGGCAAAGCCCTTCGTCTCCATCGAAACAGATATCTGTTTCATAACCGTCTATGCGAAGTCCCTCTGCAACAGAACGGCAGAGCTGCTCTTCGTCTTCTATAATTAAAATGTGCATATTGTCTCCTTCCATAATGTAATTTTGTGTAAATAAGATACGAGTGCTAAAAGACATTCTGATACTCATTTTATATTATCATATTTTGAAAAAAATAAAAATCTTAACACAGATTTTATAGGAAAGATGTTAAAATACGTTCAGATAAATAAAAAACGCTGAAAGGAAAATTAAAAATGATGAATAAAAAAAGACTTATGGCAATTCTGGCAGCAGGAGTTCTGACAGCAACATCTTTCAATCCGGTTATGATCAAGGCTGAAAGCGTATCAGCAGAAGAAGCTGGTATGGCAGTACCAGCAGATGCAGCCGGAGCTGCCGTTTCCGCAGACGAAGCTGGAGCAGCTGTATCTGCAGATGAAGCAGGCGCAGTGGTAGCTGGTGATGGCTCTGAGACAGCTGTTTTCTCCGAAGATGGCACACCTGTGAAAAAAACAGTAAAAGCAGCAGATATTAATATGAATGTTCAGGATTCCTATGATTTCCCATTCCTTGGATTAAAGGCAGTCCTTCCGGAAGAATTGAAGAAACAGATGGAAACTTCTGATATGCTTATGGTCACAGAGGAAGAATGGAATGATGACATGACTGGCTTTAAGTATGCCTTTTTCCACTGGAATAAGCTTACTGAGGAGCAGAAGAACGAAGATGTAAATCTCCTTGGAACCGGTTATGATGACTGGCTTAAGAGCATCGAAAGAGTTGGTACACTTGGAGTTTACAGCAAGGATGTGATCGATGATCTGGATTCCATCACTGGCTGCAACGAGCACAAGGAGCTGGGAACCAGCGAGGATGGAAATTACAAGTATTATCTGAGCATTAATAAAAATGCAGAGTCTGATTTGACAGACGAGATTGAAAAAATTGAAACTACAATCACAGAAATGACAGCATTTGATCCAAGCAAATCCGTATTTGATATGCCGGCAGAAAATGCAAATCCAGATGCAGAAAATGTAGGTGCATTTGAGACAACTGATATTGACGGAAATGCCTATACAGAAAAAGTATTCAGCGACTATGATCTGACTCTTGTAAACTGCTTTACAACCTGGTGTTCTCCATGCGTAAATGAAATGCCAGACCTTGACAAGCTTTATCAGGAAATGAAAGAGAAGGGCGTGGGTGTAGTAGGAATGGTTATTGATTCTGTAGGCGAGGACGGAACTACAGATGAAGATACTGTGAAAAAGGCTCAGATTCTCAAGGAAAAAACAGGAGTTACCTATCCGCTTCTGATTCCGGATGCAGGAAATATGAACGGACGTATCAGCGGTCTCAGCAGCTTCCCGGAATCCTTCTTTGTAGATAAAGATGGAAACATTGTAGGAGAACCGATTATGGGCAGCAAAAATCTGGAAGACTGGAAGGCAGCTGTAGAGAAGCAGCTTGAGGAAATTAAGGCAGGCAAATAATCAAAAATGGAGTAACCTATGAAAAAAATAATAGATTCAAAGTGGTCAGGAATTGCTCTTGCAGCGGCAGGCATTCTGATGATGGTTTATGGGATCAGCCGCGGAGAGATGGCGGTTGTCTTTACAAAGGCTGTAAATATTTGTATGGAGTGTATCGGAATTGGATAAAAAAATGAATATAAAAAACTGGCCCAGACATACCATACAGGCACTTTGGGCGCTACTTACAAATTCACATATATCCGGATTTGTAACTGGAAAAATATACATAGGAAAGCTGAAAAATGCCTGTGTTCCGGGACTGAACTGCTATTCATGTCCCGGAGCAGCAGGAGCCTGTCCAATTGGTTCCTTACAGGCCGTGGTTGGAAGCTGGAACTTTAAATTTGCCTATTATGTAATCGGATTTCTGATTTTCGTAGGCGCGATCCTGGGAAGACTGGTGTGTGGTTTTCTTTGCCCATTTGGATTGATCCAGGATTTGTTGAATAAGATTCCTTTTCCAAAGAAAATTCGTACTTTCAAAGGGGACAAGCTTCTTCGAAAGATGAAATATGTGATTTTTCTGGTGTTTGTGATTCTTCTCCCGTTGTTTCTTACAGATATTATGGGACAGGGTGCCCCGTATTTCTGTAAACTGATCTGTCCGGCAGGAACACTGGAGGGAGGACTTCCGCTGGTGCTTCTGAACAAGGCAATGCGTGGAGCTATCGGATGGCTTTATGTGTGGAAGAATGCGATTCTGATTGTAACAATCATTCTTTCTATTATTATATACAGACCGTTTTGCAGATATATCTGTCCTCTTGGCGCATTTTATTCTGTATTTAATAGAGTGTCCGTTTACCGTTATAGTGTGGATATGGACAAATGCGTTCGTTGTGGAAAATGTGCAAAGGCTTGTCAGATGGAAGTGAACCCTGTGGAAAACTGCAACAGTCCGGAGTGTATCCGTTGCGGACGATGCAAACAGGCTTGTCCGGTTCATGCCATTAAGAGTGGATACCTATGCTCTCAATCACACCACGGAGATACTCGTAGCAGATCTTAAGATTTTTCTCACCTTCTTTATCCAGCGGAATCTGCAGTGTGCGTTCCACACCGTTTCTGGAAATAACGCATGGAAGGCTCATTGCGATTCCCTCTAATCCATATTCTCCCGTAAGAACAACGGAAGCAGGTACAACTGCACGTTCATTTCGCATAATAGCTCCTACAAGACGGCAGACGCTGAGGGCGATGCCAGAGCTTGTGTAGCCTTTTAGCTCTACAATATCCAAACCGCTGACCTTCACTTCATGAAGCAGCTTCTCACAGTCAATTGGTTTTTTTAGGCCAAACTGTTTCTGAAAATCATGAAAAGGAATTCCAACAATATTAACTGCATTCCATGGAATAAAACTGGTTCCGCCGTGTTCCCCCAGAACGAAGCCGGTGACATTTTTGGCATCTACACCACACAAATCGGCAAGCATTTTATTAAAGCGGGCAGTGTCCAGAAGAGTACCGGTACCAATCAGAAGATTTCGAGGATAGTTGAATTCCGTCTGTGCAATATAGGTAAGAATGTCCATAGGATTTGAAACATTAATAATAATAGCAGACCGGGTGTAAGCAGTGATCTGTGTCATGATTTCTTTCATCACCTGCACATTGGTCTGCAGCAGTACCATGCGGTCACGGGAGTTGCCAGGCTGAATGCTGGGACCTGCAGTGTTGATAATAATTTGGGCGTCCTTACAGTCTTCGTAGGTACCCACGCGGATGTTTGCATTGGCACTGTATGCAAAGGCAGTGGTGTGGCTGGCATCCAGTACGACCCCCAATGCTTTTTTTTCATTTCTGTTTATGACAACAATCTCATCTGCAAGATTCATTCGCAGAAGAGAATCCAGAATTGCAGATCCCACATGACCTGCACCAATCAGAACAATTTTTCCATAACTTATATTTTCCATAATAGTAGTCTCCTTTGAAAGAGTGGTTACGGCTCATGATTTGATTAGTAACCGCTTTAATGTATTAACTTGCGAATAGAATAGCACTTGTGTGTGGTAGAAACAAGTGTATTTTAGATTGCACTGTAAAAAAATAAAGTATGTTAAAAATGAAAATGATTTTCATATTGACTTTAAAAAAGAACCTGTTATAATATGAAAATGATTTTCAAATTGGAGGCGCAAGCAATGAGCGAAAAAGCACAATATCGTACCAGGCAGATTACAGAGCTGGAGAATTATCTGTGCTCTATGAAAGGTAAACATGTTACGGTCAGTGATATATGTAAATACTTTAAAAGTCAGGGAAGTTCCATTGGAATTACAACGGTTTACCGCCAGCTTGACCGGATGGTGGAGCAGGGCCTGGTTGCCAAATATGTGGTGGACGGAACCAGCAGCGCATGCTTCGAATATCTGGGACATGATGAGCATTGTCATAAGCATGTATGCTTTCATTGCAAATGTGAAAAGTGCGGAAAGGTGATTCATCTGGAATGTGAAGAGATGACACATCTTGGCGAGCATATGCTGGCAGATCATGGATTTCAGTGGGACTTTACCAGGACGGTGTTTTATGGAATCTGTGAGGAGTGTAGAGAAAAAGAATGAGGTTGATTATGCACAAATTAACAAATAAATTCAGAAAGTTATTTTTGGCAGCTGCCACAATAAGCACTGTAGGTCTTCTTGCAGGGTGCGGTGTGAGTGCGTCTGGGGTAGAATCTGACAATTCTGGTGTGACGGAAAGCCAGAGTGAGGCTAATGGCAGCGAACAAAACTATGCCGGTTCAGATAATCAGAAGCTTCAGATTGTAGCCACCATTTTTCCGGAATATGACTGGGTAAAAGAAATCCTGGGTGAACAGGCTGACAATGTGGAGCTTACCTTGCTTCTTGGCAATGGAACTGACATGCACAGCTTCCAGCCTACAATGGAAGATATTTTGAAAGTATCCACCTGTGACATATTCATTTATGTAGGTGGCGAATCTGATACCTGGGTAGCTGATGTGCTGAAAGGCGCCGGAAACCCGGAGCGAAAAGCCATCAATCTGATGGAGGTGCTGGGAGATCAGGTGAAAGAGGAAGAAATTGTGGAGGGGATGCAGGACGAAGATGGACACGCCCACGAAGACGGACACACCCATGATGATGATCTGGAATATGACGAGCATGTCTGGCTGTCTTTGAAAAATGCGTCTCTTTTCTGTGACACCATTGCCAGTATCCTTGCCGACGCTGATCCGGAGCATTCAAAGCTTTACCAGCAGAATGCAGATGCCTATGAGGAGAGGCTGGCGGTCCTCGATCAGGAATATAAGACAACTGTAGAACAGTCTCAGTTTAAAACAGTCCTTTTTGCAGATCGTTTTCCATTCCGCTATCTGACAGATGATTATGAGCTTACCTATTATGCTGCCTTTACAGGATGTTCTGCGGAAACAGATGCAAGCTTTGAAACCATTACATTTCTTGCCGGAAAATTAGATGAGTTGAAGCTTCCGGTGGTATTCACTATAGAAAACTCAGACCAGAAGATTGCGAAAGCAGTGATTGAAAATACGAAAACCAAAGATCAGAAGATTTTGTCTTTAAATTCCATGCAGTCTGTTACAAAGAAGGAAGTAGAAGAGGGAACTACATATCTCTCTATCATGGAAAATAATCTTGAGATTCTGAAGGAGGCATTATGAAACTGATCAAATGTGAAAATCTGACTCTTGGCTATGAGGGAAAAGCTATTTTGTCAGGACTGAACTTTACCGTAAATTCCGGAGATTATCTTTGTATTGTAGGAGAAAACGGGTCAGGGAAATCTACGTTAATGAAAACTCTTCTTCATCTGCAGTCGCCTATGGCAGGAACCATTACCATGGGGGATGGACTGAAAATCAATGAGATTGGATATCTTCCTCAGCAGACAGCTCTTCAGAGAGACTTTCCGGCATCTGTAGAAGAGATTGTTATGTCCGGCTTTCTGGGCAGAATGGGACTTCGCCCGTTTTATACCAAGGCCGAGAAGAAGGAAGCCAGAGAACTCATGGAAAAAACAAGAATTACCGATCTGGCTGATCGTTGTTACAGAGAGCTTTCCGGTGGACAGCAGCAGAGAGTGCTTCTTACCAGAGCCTTATGTGCTACGAGAAAAATCCTTCTTCTGGATGAGCCGGTTTCCGGCCTGGATCCGGTGGCAACTGCGGATATGTATCAGATTATCAGTGAATTAAATAAAGAAGATCATGTAACAATTATTATGATTTCACATGACATTGGGGAAGTGGCAAATTACGCCAGCCATGTGCTTCATATCGGACACAGACTTTTCTTTGGAACAAAAGAGGAATATATGAATAGTAAAATCGGGAAACATCTTGTGACTGCAGGAGAGGAGGCAAAAGCATGAGCGGAATTATTGAAAAGCTGACATTTTATTTTCAGTATCCATTTGTGTGGTATGCGCTGATCGTTGGAATTCTCATTGCGTTGTGCTCTTCCCTGTTAGGCGTTACTTTAGTGCTTAAGCGATTTTCTTTTATCGGTGACGGACTTTCTCATGTGGCATTTGGTGCTATGGCCATTGCTTCAGTACTGAATTTCAGTAACAACATGCTGTTTGTAATGCCTGTGACAGTAATCTGTGCTGTGCTGCTTCTTCGAACCGGTCAGAGCACAAAGATAAAGGGAGATGCAGCAATTGCAATGATTTCAGTAGGAGCGCTGGCTGTGGGATATCTTTTGATGAATGTATTTTCCACGGGTGCCAATATTTCCGGAGATGTGTGCAGCAGTCTGTTTGGATCCACTTCTATTCTTACATTGACGAGAGCGGAGGTATGGCTTTGCGTAGTTGTTTCTGTCATTGTGGTGACTTTGTTTGTGGTTTTTTATCACAAGATATTTGCAGTAACTTTTGATGAGAATTTTGCCAAAGCGACAGGAACAAAAACAGATGTGTATAATTTGCTGATTGCGGTGATTACGGCGGTAATTATTGTACTGGCTATGAATCTGGTAGGCTCTCTTTTAATTTCTGCGCTGATTATTTTCCCGGCATTGTCAGCTATGCGGCTCTATAAGCGCTTTCGGGCTGTGATTATTTGTTCAGCAATTTTGTCCGTGCTGTGTGCGTTTTTTGGAATCATTATTTCTATACTGGGAGGAACCCCGGTTGGCTCTACTATTGTGGCAGTAGACATAGCCGCATTTTTGGTAACAAGCATCATGGGAAAAATATTGGAAAGATAAAATAGCAGTAACAAAAAGGACAGACAAAACAGTGTTTAAAAATACTGAGTTGCCTGTCCTTTTTTGCAATTAATGCAGGTGTAATCTGGCTGCTACTGGAAAAATTTTACCGCCAGGATAACTACGCCAAGAACGGTCAGCACAACGCCAAGTGCACGGTTCAGTGTTTTGGCAGATGCTTTGTTCGCAAATACAGCAGCAAGGCGGGCAAATACCAAAGTGCTTACAGCACAGAGAACCAGAACGGTAATGTCTGGCATACCGCCCAGATAAAAGTGACTGGCAGCACCTGTAAATGCGGTGAAGGTCATGATAAAGACACTTGTTCCGACTGCGGTTTTCAGTTCGTAACCAAGTACGGAGGTAAGGATAAGAAGCATCATCATTCCACCGCCGGCACCTATGAAACCACAAATCAGACCAATTACAGTGCCGCAGAGGATGGACTGGATAATGCGGGTTTTTTTGTCAACAGCCATCATTTTTTCCTTGGTGGTCATAACTGGTTTCACAATAAACTTAATACCGAGAAGCATAGTCATAAAAGTGGAAAAGCTTCCCATAGTATTTCCTGAGATAAATTTGGAAAGGAAGCTGGCAATAAAGGTAAAAATCATGACAGTGAACATCATTACCAGACCGTTTTTGATATCCAGGTTTTTGTTCTTTCCATATTCATAGGAAGAAACTGCACTGGCCAGTACATCACTGGCAAGCGCAATTCCGATTGCCTGATAAGGGTCCATTCCGAGAAACGTGATCAGCATAGGGCTGATTACCGCAGCTGCACTCATTCCGGCGAAGCCTGTGCCAAGTCCTGCACCAAGTCCGGCAAGAATACAGACAATGACAGTTGTAATCATAATAATTCTCCTTTCTTATTGTGGGTAATTGCAAGAATATTTTCTTTGAATTTCTGTATGATTTGTGTATAAGCTGCAAGCTCTTCTTCTGAGATACCATGAGTCAGGCGCTTTCCAAATTCCTGCTGAACAGCCCGACCTTCCTGAATGATGGGAGCACTTTTTTCTGTGATGAGCAGACGCCAGATTCGTCGGTCTATGTCATCTGGCTGTCGTAACAGATAGCCGTTTGATACCAGAAAATCAACTGCTACAGACGCAATTCCGGTGCGAATTCCGCGAATCTCGCAGATATCTCTGGCTGTGTTGTATTTGGGGTTATTTGCCAGAAACATAAGTACATCAAAGCTTGTCTGATTCAGCTGGAATTTTTTGCATACAGGCTGACAAAAGGTTTCGTATGCCTTCATGGTTTTGGTACTAATGAAGATAAGGTCGATTGGATTCATGATGTAGTGTCACCTTCTTTGCGATTATTCTAAAATTAAACATTCTAATATTAGAATAAATTTTGCAATATGTCAATATGTGATAGCAAAAAAAGGAATGTCTCTACATAAGGATATACAAGTTCACAAATTCTTCACAAAAAATTAGCACTCACCTCTTGATAATGGAAGTCGATTTTTGTCCTGTCTTGTGTATCCCGGAAGTGCCTGTTTTACAGGCTTTCCGGGGCATCAGTCATTTTGTCTGGTCCAGGAAGATGACGGATATTATTTCAGTGCAGATTCCTTTATAGAAGAAATGAGAGCTATTCAGTTTACTGGAAGCTGTCAGAGTGCCTATCATTATGTGGCTTCCTGTTCAGTGAAGTGGGTAAATGATAAGTTACTGACATTTTTCAAAGACGCTGGTCTTGATGGAAAAGCAGGCTGGCAGTTGTTTAAAGAGAAAGAGTATCTTGGCAAACTGGATAATCAGAAAGAAGTTGAGAAATTACTGGAACAGTATATTCTTCGGTTTGAGCGAGATCCAAAAGAAGAACCGGAACTGAGCTGTTTTCACTTATTTGATGCAAAAGAGAATGTGAAAGGTGTCCGGGATATGGAGATTGTAGATTATCTGGTGGAGAATGTTCAGTTTTTTGTGGTGGGAATCACACCGTATTATTATGAGCATGGTGTTTTCTTGGAAGACCATGATGGGGTAAAATGGATATTATGATCCGGTTACGGGTGAAATGCTGGAACACAATCCAGATTATCTGACAATCAATCAGATACCATTTCCCTATTATCCGGAGGACAGGGAGCAGGTATTGCAGGGTGGAGAAAATATCAAAAAGTATCTTGCATCGTCTCTTCCTAACAAAGAAGAACAGCAGACATTCTGGGAGTATTTTGGATACTGCATGACACAGGATACGCAGTTTCAGAAATTCCTTACACTGAAAGGAAATGGTGGAACCGGAAAGTCTGTGGCAGTATCGCTGATCCAGCATGTAGTTGGAATCACCAATATGTCCAGCATTTCTTTACAGGATTTAAATAAACGATTCTATGCGACTGGAATGTATGGAGTATTTCTGGGGAATGGGATACATTACGGTAGTTCTGTTTGCAATTCTACAGAATGGTGCTTTTCAACATTATTTCATAGATTTTTTCATGACTCCATTCATGTGGTATGTTCGATTTTGTAAATGGCTGGTATATCCAACTTATGATAATGGATTTAACCAGAAAATAGCATATACAGGTGGAGAAGTATGGGTTATCAGGATTCTGGCAATCGTAGCTGTGCTTTTCATAGTGGGAATCTTAATAGTAATACCGTCAATGTCAAAAACAATATGCTTATACTTCATGCTGCCACCTTTCCCTGTCTGTATCAAAATAACGTAGTACCCTGCATGGATTCCCTACTGCAACACAATTAGGAGGGACAGGGCGGGTAACCACGCTTCCAGCCCCTATCACGCTGTTTTCTCCTATAGTGACTCCGGGAAGAAGAATACAGCCGCCGCCAATCCAGACATTGTTTTCTATCTCTATCGGACGTGCATAGGTTCTGAAAAATGTTGTCTTGCGTTCCCTCCAATCCGGCACAAGCCTTTCCTGTGGCAATACAGGGTGCGAAGATGTATACATCTGCACATTTGACGCAATCAATACCCTGTCACCAATTCGGATAGTTTTGTTATCCACAAAGGTACAATTCATATTGATTATCACATCATTTCCCAAAAATATATTTTTCCCATAGTCGCAATGAAAAGGCGTGTCGATTGCCACATTTTCTCCCATTCCACCCAACAGCTCCCGAAGAATGGAAGTGCGTTTTTCCATATCTACATAATCAGAAAAATAATATTCCCGTGTCAATTCCCTTGTGCGGGCAATCTGCTTTAATGTATCGCTGTCCGCAGTTTCCAAAAAATCACTGGATTCGTAATACATAATATCCCTCCTTAACGAAAACTATTTTCCACAATGCCCGGAAGCAGAGAATAGATAGAACAGCCAATCTGATTTTCAAACTGTTCTTTAATCTCTAAAATCTTTTTCCACCTGTCTATTGTCGCCGTGTGAACGCCGTACCGTATTGTCACGTCTACAAATCGCTTTTCCAAAAGACAGAACCCCGTCGGCATAGCCAATGCGTCACATAACTGTACAAGACGGTCATAATCATCATATACCGCATTTGCAACAAATTCTTTCATAAACAGGTAATCCTCATCACTGACGTCAAACTCACCGATAGATGTGGCAATATCCTGTATCATAAATGCGTGGGATATACATATCTGTGCAGCTTTTTCCCATCCGCGCTCCATACAGTACCGATAGCCGTCTATCAGATGCCTTTCCGAACTCACTCCGGCATAGCGTCCAATATCATGCAACAGCCCGAAAATATATGCCTGTTCAGAAGATAAATCTTTACAATGTGATGCGATGTTTTTACATGCTTCGGCTACAAACCGGGAATGGTCTGCCCATGCTCCCGGATTGGATTCTGACGCTTCCCTTAATGCCAGTTCCGCGGTCTGAATGTTCAGTTTTACCACCTTGCGTTCACCTCCTGTAAATTGTTGATTTTCTTTACAAGTATCATTATAATGCAAAAGACATAGGAAAAATATTTCTTTTCCGCCATTACCTATCACTATTCTGACATTTTTTCCTATATTCTATAGGTGAACAATGTGCATATTCCCGAAAAACCTTTCCAAAATAACTGCTGCTCCCTAAACCACACTCATGACTGATAACAGTAACAGCTTCCTGCCCCTTTGCCAACATCTGACAGGCAACTTGTAAACGGTAAGCTGTTATATACTCTACGGGTGTCATGTGCAGACAGTCATGGAACACTCTATAACATTCCCTTTCGCTTAAATATGCTGCCGCAGCAAGTTCCGGAATAGATATTTTTTCTCTGTAATGTTCATGAATGTATATCATCATCAGCTTTATTTTATCGTTGCTTTTGTTATGTTCATTTTTCTTTTCACGCATAGAACGAGAAAGTTCAAAAAGCATGAGCCATATTTCCGTTAGAGCTTCCCGTAGTTTTATTTCATATCCAAATTCATCACCGGATAAACAAAATGAGGCAGCAAGCAGTTTCAAAATCCTTTCTTCTTCTGCATTGCCCGGAAAAAGCGGGATTACCTCAATCTGCGGGGCTGCTATGACAGGCGAAATATATTTTTGTTCAATCCTGCTTCCCTGTTCTCCGGCAAGTAAGGATACGTCGAAAATATGAAGTAACTGTATATTCTTTTCTTTCTGCGATATTGCTTTTGTCATATGGAGTACATTGGGATTTATCATGCCGCCGCTTCCAGCCGGAAACAATATTTTTCCTCCTGGCGTATCATATTCAATGCTGCCGCTTTCCATATAAAAAAGTTCCACTGTCCTGTGCCAGTGCCACGGTACATAACACCCTATATATTTGTCAAGTTCTGCCCTCGAAGCGATATAGGGAAAATCTTTTTCAAAACCGGGAAGCAATTCTTCCTTGCTTCCGGTATAAAATTCAATGCTATGGATATTTTTCATGTCTGATCACCTGTACGTCTGGGATTTTGTATCTGCTTTATGGGTTAAATATACGGGAATAGCTCGGTAATTGTCAATCAATCAAAACAGATGCATTCGGAAGATTATAAAAAATAGTAGCGTCACAAAAAGGCACAAAGCCAGGTCACAAAAGCCTCACAAAATAATTAGCACTCAGGTGATGCTTTTACAGGATACAATTGGAGAACACCTTCTGGAAGTAGATAAAGCAGCCAGAGAACGGGAAGAAGTGATTTTGAAGCAGTGGGCAGAATGAGAAAAATAGGGTAAAATGGGAAGATTTTGGGAACTCATAAGAAATGATTGTGTGGTAAAGTAACTTGAAATGCCAGTTTGGCACTTCAAATGGCAGTGGAACAGAAAATGGTTATGGCGGCAGACGTACGCTACCGTATGTATTTACAGAGCAATATGGAACACACCAGGGTGTGCTTTCGGTAAGGGAATCCTTGTTGAAAGAACTGGGAACAGTGGCTATTATGATTTAGCCACAGTTTACCAGCCCGTGCACGTCAACTATTGAAAGCACCGTATACCGATTAGTTATCCAACAACCATTTCCAAATAGGAATTACCTCAATATTGATTCCATCGCAATCAATAACCGCCTCTTCGCTATTAGTAATGAGAATACATTTGGCGTTGGGGATAAAATTATTTAGCTTCACAAAGGCTCTGGTTTCACGTTCTCTTGTATCTATGTTATCCAGAACCTGCATACTGACCTGGATAGCAAGATTGTCTAATGGTACATAAAAGTCAATTTCTACATTATTCTCAAAGAAATAGACATTTTCGGTACCATAACGTCGCATCAGCTCGATTGCAACAAGATTTTCCAGCTGAGCAGATTTGCAGTCTAGCAGCATAAGTCCTAGAAGTCCGGTATCCATAAAGTAATACTTAGGAGAAGTTTCTTTTTCTACAAGTTTGGCGGCATAGTTTTGCAGAGTAAAGAGCAGGTAGGAGTCTGTCATATAGCTGACATAGTTTATTACGGTTTGTTTACCGATAGACATTCCACTACTTTTTAATATATTAGTCAGTCGGTTATACGATAAAGGTTTTGTGACAGATTCTGCAATTTTCTTTAGGATTAGCCTTATTGCAAAATCATTGGTGATTTTATTTCTGGTTATAATATCACCGAGATATACAGTTTGATAGATATTGCTTAAAAAAGCTCGTTTATTTCTTATCTCAACTAATTCTGGAAATGCTCCATAGGTTACATATTTGTTATATTGATTTTGGACATCTGCTCTGTCTTTGGTGCTAATAACATCCAGGTAATTCTTTGTCATATTATTTGCAATAAGATATTCAGAGAAAGAATATGGATAAATATTCATAATAACAAAACGCCCACCTAAAGTGGAAGCTATTTCGCTGCTTAGCATTTTACTATTACTGCCGGTAATATTGATTCGATACTTCATATCTGCAATTCTGCGAACGAACTTCTCCCACCCGTTAATATTTTGAATCTCGTCTAAAAATAAATATGGCTTGATATCAGCTTTCGGATATTTCTAATCCAATTTCTAAAATGAGATTTAAATCTTCAGCAGTCATTTCCAAAAGACGCTCATCTTCAAAATTTACATAAATAATTTGGGACAAGGGAATTCCATCGGCTTCTAATTGTTTTATTTGTTGATACATCATATATGACTTTCCGGTTCTTCTGATACCAACAAAGCAATAGTTGACATTGGCTTCTAGAAAATATTGTCTTGTGCGCAAGACAATATTATGAATAAGTTGTCTTGTTCAATGAGGATAGAGATATAGATAGTATATGCGTATTGATGGGTATTATAACAGGGAGCCGATTGGCTTGTCAGATAATCCGGAAGAAGCTACATTTTCTTTTGCCCATGCAACCATACCTTTGGATGCGTCTACATGCGTTACGCTTGCTCCGGCAGCAGCTGCAAGTGTTGTACATCCGGTATAGGCAAAAAGGTTCAATGCCTTGATTGGTCTTCCGGCATTTATAATCTTTTCAGAGAACCAGTCCCAGTTTGTTGCCTGTTCCGGAAGGCTGAACAATATCTGTGAACATTCACAATCACAAATCACAAACAATCACAAATTCACAAAGAGTTCACAAAATAATTAGCACTCACCTCTTGATAATGGAAGTCGATTTTTGTCCTGCTTTGTGTGTCTTGGAAGTGCCTGTTTTACAGGCTTTCCGAGGCATCAGTCATTTTGTCTGGTATTGTAAAGCAGTGTCAGATTTGTCGTAAATGTCGTAAATTTGTGGTCAAAAAATGATGAGAAATGGAGAGTGCTAATAAAATGAAATTAACGTACACGAATGTAAATGGATATCTGATCTCGAACCTTACTTATAAGTCAGGTGAACAGATGGTCTGGGTAAGAGCTGCTAATCAACACAAAGCGATTGCAGAAGAGATTATTCTCAAGGAATTGATTTATGTTTAAATGAAGGCGATGAGGTCGTGGATTGCGACATCATTATTATATGTGAACATGAAATAGCAGTAGGCAGAATGAAAGAGTTGGGGTAAAATAAGAACATAGATTTTGGAGATTTAAAGAAATCGTTTTGGGGTGTCAATCTGGAACTTCAAAATGGAAAAGTTGCGACAGTGTCGCAACAATTATCGAAAAGGAGGTTGCTTTGATGGAAAAAAACATTCTGAAAAAGAAAAAACAAGTTTGGATTCACCGAGTCCAAAATTAAATAAAAGTATGATTGCTTATCATGAAACAGGAGATTTATTTGCTGATACATGCGAAATCGTGGAGAGTGCACAAAGTATTGCGTATGCGGCTGTCGATACAATTCTGGTTCAAAGGAACTGGTTGTTGGGAAAACGAATTGCTATAGAGTGTCTGAATGAAAATGGAAAAGCGGACTATGGCAAAAAAACTATGAAAAAGCTATCAGCAGAATTAAAAGAAAAATATGGTAAAGGTTTTGATTTTAGTAGTCTGTATAAATATGTGAAATTTCATCAGGAATTTCCTCAAATTTTGGACTCACTGCGTCCAAAGTCTGGGCGTCCCTTGTCATGGACACATTATAGAATTTTGCTTCAGGAAACATCAGCAGAGGCACGGGCATGGTATGCAAAAGAAGCACAGGAGCAAACATGGTCAGTTCGGACTTTGCAACGGAATATTTCTTCACAGTATTATTACCGAATGCTCATGTCTCAAAATGTAGAACCTGTTGAAAAAGAAATGAAAGAACTGACAGCTTCTTATCAGGCTGATAAGCTGGAATTTATCAAAAATCCAGTAATAGCAGAATTTCTTGGATTATCTTCTAATACAGACTTTACAGAAAGCGAATTGGAGCAGAGAATTATCACGCATATTCAAAAATTTCTCATGGAGTTGGGGAAAGGATATGCGTTTGTAGCGAGACAACAGCATATTCGAACTGAAAAAGAAGATTATTACATTGATCTTGTTTTTTACAATTACATTTTGAAGTGTTTTGTATTGATTGATTTAAAAACGTCGGAAATTACACATACCTATTGCTCCATCATTATACAGCTTAAGCAACAAGATGGATAATTCCTTACTGGCTGTAAGGGTTATTAACCATAAATATATTGTAGCAGAAAGGAGCTTCTTGTATAATTTAAATATAAGGAATTCCGAGAAAGAAGGTTGAGAAAAAAATATCTCAGAGTAAAATAAGATTACTGACTTTGCACGGTTAGTAAAAAATCTTATTAAACAGTGAGGTACTTGAAATGAATTATAACACACAGAACGCAAAAATTGCATCTATTACGGAAAAAACTTTAATCATTGGTATTGATGTGGGAAGTGAAACCCATTATGCAAGGGCTTTTAGCTGGCGCAATTATGAGTACTCAAAGAAGCCGTTTGCTTTCAGTAACGATGAAGCTGGATTTGCAGCATTCAAAGAATGGATGGACGATATAGCAGAGAAACTTGAAATGGAAGTTATTATTCCTGGAATGGAGCCAACAGGTCACTATTGGCTGAACCTTGGAGCGTACCTGCAGGAACAGGGAATGAAGCCGGTACATGTGAATCCGCATCATGTCAAGAAATCCAAAGAGCTGGATGACAATAATCCAAGTAAAAATGACCGTAAAGATCCAAAAACAATTGCAGGTCTGGTAAATGAAGGAAGATTCTCATATCCATATATCCCAACCGGGATCTATGCAGAGATCAGAAATCTGTCTAACCTTCGAATTCAGACATAGGAAGAGATCACAAGGATCAAAAACAGGATGGCCCGCTGGTTCAGCATTTATTTTCCGGAGATCAAAGACGTTTACAGGAATCCGGATGCAGTAAGCGGACTGATGGTAATCAAACAGGCACCGATGCCCTGTGATATCAGGGAACTTGGAGTGGAAGGTGTAAACAAGATATGGAGAGATACAAGGCTGAAAGGCGCTGGGATTAAGAGGGCAACGACCCTGGTAACAGCAGCGGAGCACAGCATCGGAAATACGGAAGCACCAAGAAGTGCCAGAAAAGAGATCCGAAACCTGCTGGAAGATTACGAAGGATATAAGAAACGGATGGATGAACTTATGGAAGAGATAGAGAAAACGCTTTCTGAGATTCCCTATATAGATAAGCTGATGAAGATCAATGGGATAGGGATAAAGACGGTGAGCTGCTTTATTGCAGAAGTAGGAGACATTGGACGTTTTGATAATCCAAAACAGGTGCAGAAGCTTGCCGGTTATGCGATTGTTGCGGACAGCTCCGGGAAACACAACGGAGAAAGCCGGATCAGTCACAGAGGAAGAAAGCGTTTGAGATATGCATTGTATGAATCTGCGATATCCGTGATCGGAAAAAACAAGGAGTTCAAAGAGATCCATAGTTATTACCGGACAAGGGAGAAAAATCCATTGAAAAAGATGCAGTCAGTGATAGCGGTGGCATGTAAGCTGATCCGGATATTTTATACGATACTAACCAAAGGTGTAGATTATGATGGTCAGAAGATGCTGAATGACATCGTAAGACCAGAAATACAGCCAGCAGCATAAAGAGAAAGAAACAGTGTATCATGGCCGGTCTGAGTCCTTCAGAGAGGGAACTGGAAGGCTGAGACCAGCCATGATAGCTGGAATTAAGAAGTAAATGGAATGTAACAGGAAAACGTCCACCGGAAGGTGCTGTTACAGGAAAGAAGTCAGTAATACAACAAACAAAGAATGAGCCAGTAGTCGGCAGGAATATATTCCAGAGGGCATGACCCTGTAAAGGAACTGAGCTGACACCCTGGTTATGGACAGGCGGGACGAGAGGTACGCCCAGAAGGGCATACAGATTAATGAGTGGAAATCTCATCCAGTAAGGTGTAGCCGCACCACTGGTAGCGAGTTTTGGGGATACAGAGGTAACGATGTATTCTAAGTGTAAACAGTTAGGAAATAGGGCTGAAAGTGATTGAGCTCCGAAATCTACGTAACCCGTAGGTCGACGTTTTCTTTCGGACGGAAGACAATACGTATGTTTCTGTTTGGGTTAGGAAGCATATGCTACGGCGGAGTCTGAGAGCCAGCCATGTTTTACAATGTCTGTATGTTACCTGGGGAGAACCTATACTTTCCTGTGTTAACAGGTATGACGTACGAATGAGAAAAGGAAATCAAATGGAGTATAGGTAGTCGGATGGCCGAATAGTACTAATGAAGGTGAGTAATGCCACTGGAGGGAAGTCGAGAACGGATAACATATATCCAGCCACACGACATCATATCAAAAGGGAAACATTATCTACACTCAGAGGTAGGACAAATAATGACAACAAAACTTGAGAGAATCTCAGAATTATCAAAACAACATCCAGAAATGAAATTTAATTCTATTGGGCATTTGATTAACATTGAGATGCTTAAAGAATGCCACTACAAAATGGATGGCAGAAAAGCGGTCGGGATTGATGGCATTTCAAAAGAAGAATATAACTCAAATCTTGATAACAATCTAAAACAGCTAGTGGAGAAGCTTAAGAATAAAAGCTATCGGCCTAGACCAGCACGTAAAGTGGAAATGCCAAAAGAGAATGGTAAGACCAGACCTCTTAGTATCTATTCATATGAAGATAAACTGGTTCAGGAAGCACTTAGGAAAGTTTTGGAATCGGTCTTTGAACCCCACTTCTACAGTAATATGTGCGGCTTCAGACCAAACCGCAACTGCCATGGAGCTATAAGAATGCTAAATGACATGATTGAAGGACATAAGACGAATTATATACTGGATGCCGATATAAAAGGCTTCTTTGATAATTTGAATCATGACTGGATAATGAAATTTATTTCATCAAGAATTACAGACAGCAGTGTGCTCCGACTGGTAGAAAAGATGCTCAAAGCAGGTATTCTTAAGAATGGAGAATTTTATGTTGACGAATTCGGTGCCGGACAGGGAAGCGTATGTTCACCAATAATTGCGAACATATATATGCATTATGTTCTTATATGGTGGTTTAATGAGAAAATAAGACCACTGCTAAAAGGATATGCAGACATAGTTATCTATGCGGATGATTTTGTGTGCTGCTTTCAATATAAGAATGACGCAGAACTCTTTTATGAACATCTTAAGAGAAGGATGAATCACTTCGGGCTGTCCTTAGAGGAATCAAAGACTCGATTAATTTATTTTGGTCGATTCACTGCTGATAACCTTAAAAGACAGGGGAACAAACCAGAAACATTTGACTTCCTAGGCTTCACTCATTATTGTTCCAAAAGCCGAAACGGTAATTTCAGAGTAAAACATAAAACTGCCAATAAGAAATATCGGAAGAAATGTAAACAGATGAATATCACTATACGCGACATGAGATTTGAAAAGAAGAAATATATTCTTGCAAAAGTAAATCAGATTTTAATCGGGTATTACCATTATTATGGAATAAGTGATAACTATCAAATGATGGATAACTTCCGTAAGAGAGTTATTCAGATTCTTTATTTTTGGATGAATAGGCGTAGTCAGAGGAAAAGTTATACATGGGATGGATTCAATCAATTTTTGAAGGAGCATCCTATAGTAAGACCACGTATTTATGTGAGCCTATATGGATAATCTGAGGCATAAGTGTCGTGAAGAGCCGTATGCCTGAATTGGGCACGTACGGATCTGTGGGGGATATACTTAGTAATAGGTGTTTCTACCCGACAAGTTAGGACTCGGCATAGACTGATGATCCTGGTAGACATGGGAGGTTCGCTGCCGTAGATGGATGGGTACACACAAGGCCATGTAAAACGAAATAAGAAGACGTTTTACTTCGTGCACCCAAAATCCACTATTTTCGTACCAGATACAGAGAAATGTCCATTCCTATGGCTCCTTCTTCTGAGATATTTATTGATGAAATACTAAAAAATCTTTGATTTTCAAGGAAAAAAGACTTGACTATATAGGGAGGAATGACCGTCTATGGCAGAAAACATTGAAAACAATGGCTGTTCGCAAAGAGATAATGCGGAACATGAAGGGTATGTGAAAGCGTCTAGGTCATTCAATCGGATATGGAAAGAAAGAGACAGTGCACAGCCGAGACTTTTGGAAGCGATACTGTATAAAGACAACTTTAACAGAGCATATAAGAGAGTTAAGGCAAACAAGGGAGCGCCGGGAATTGATGGCATGACCATTGAGAAGGCTCTTCCATATCTAAAGGAACATCAACAAGAGTTAACCGACCGCATTTATCGTGGAAAGTATACTCCGTCTCCAGTAAGACGAGTTGAGATTCCAAAACCAGATGGTGGTGTGCGAAAGCTTGGCATACCAACAGTGATAGACCGTACACTTCAACAGGCAATAACCCAACAGTTAGTGCCAATCTATGAACCGCTGTTTGCAGATGGTAGCTATGGCTATCGTCCGAACAGAAGTGCAAAAGATGCAATACTTAAGGTTAAGGAGTATGCCGAACAAGGCTATACATTTGCTGTAGTCCTTGACTTGTCAAAGTACTTCGATACTCTTAATCATGAAATTCTCATAAATCTTCTCCGGAAGAATGTAAAAGATGAACGTGTGGTACAGTTGATAAAGCGCTATCTGAAAAGCGGTGTAATGGAAAACGGAGAAATCCGTATACGGCCTACGATTCCGGATGAATGGTCCTGCTACAGACTGGAAAAAATAAAATGCCAGGAAAAAGAACTGAGCATTATCTATGATAAAACCGGAGAAAAATATCACCGGGAAAAAGGATTCCAGGTATGGTGCAATGGAGAATGTATCCATAAATCTTTGTATCCGGAAGAAATAAAAGTTGCAAGATGATAAAACGGCTACAATGCCCATTGATATGTTATCACATATTTACTGGGTTTGTAGCCGTTTCTTTTGGGGTGAAATCATGTTGTCTTTTGCACTCTGCTGAACTGTCTCAAATGCATTAATTAAGAGGATTGCTATAATTATATTTATGCATCCGCACATAATAGCTGATGCATAAAATCATAGTGGCTCCGCTCCATGCTGCGATCTCTGCAAAGAAAATACCGTCCTGTCCGATGAAATGGGGAAGGATCAGTGCAGCACTGATACGCATGACAAATTCAGCCATACCAC
>OGYQ01000147.1_pt1 | contig 94943 bp, 72 predicted proteins | sample 1576641 | NCBI WGS metagenome assembly OGYQ01 (sample SAMEA3541476, study PRJEB24748) | human gut metagenome | biome: human gut; feature: human-associated habitat; material: faeces | place: China | collected 2012 | reverse complement strand
AGTTGAACAAAATCGCTGCGCGATGGCCTGCCAAGGCTGTGGCGCAGTTTTTCTATAACTTAATAAAAAGCAGTGGAAACCAAGTCCTACAAACGGGACAGTTTAAGCTTCCCAAGAGTACAGAGGCAGGAATGATCTATGGTGGCTGTAACTGTGGAAACTGTCATATTACCATATCTTCCAATGGAGATATTATGGCATGCAGAAGGGTGACAGACAGTAAAGTGGCCAATATTTTTGAAGACCGACTGGCAGACGTCTGGATCTGTCAGATGGAAAAATACAGAGATTATGATAAATTTGTAAAATGCAGCAAATGTGAACTTAAGGCATGGTGCCGGGGATGTCCGGCAGTTGCCAATGGAACAAGCGGTAACTTTTATGGGGCAGATCCGCAGTGCTGGAAGACAAAAAATGAGATTACCGGGGAGATATTGGAGGAGCGATAAAGTGGATTTAGTAACATGTCTGAAAAAAATGGAACTGGTGGGAGTACTTGCATTTGCGACAGTGGACAGTGAAGGAGCACCACAGATACGGAATATCAGTGCGATTCATTATGAGCCGGATGCATTCTATTTTTTCACTGCCAGAGGTAAAAACTTTTGTAAAGAATTAATGGAAGATGGCAGAGTTCAGATTCTTGCTTATACCAAATATAAAGAAATGATTCGTTTGTCAGGAAAGGCTTACGCAGTAGCAGAGAATGAACAGAAAAAATGGATGGATATCATTTTTGAAGAACAGCCATATCTTGCTAATGTATATCCAGGGGATACAAGAGAAATCGGAATTATTTTCTGTATTGATAAGGCTGAAGTGGAGTATTTTAATCTTGGCGTAAATCCAATTTTCCGGGAGACATATATTCTGGGAAATGTAAATGTAAAAGAAAAGGGATATTACATAACGGAATCCTGTATCGGCTGCGGGACATGTATAAAACATTGTCCACAAAAATGTATTGAGAAGGGAACACCTTTTGTCATCTGGCAGGAGCACTGTCTGCACTGTGGAAACTGTTATGAAAACTGTCCGGTGAAAGCGGTGGTCAGGAAATGAATCAGGATGACAGAAGAAAATATTTAATTAAAGGCTTATTGAAAGAGCGACCGGAATATGAGAATATGCAGATCCCATCAGATGCAGGCGAGCAGAGAATGCTGCTCAGATCGCTTATGAATATAAGAATGCCAGGGGAAATGGACCACGCATTTTTGCAGATTCAGGATGCGTACCTTTCAGAAGAAAATGAGAAGAAAGGCACTGTCACATTGGCAGATATCAGGGAGGTACAACCTGATCTTTCTATCTGGAGGGGTGATATTACAAGACTTAGAGTGGGAGCAATCGTAAATGCGGCCAACAGCGGTATGACAGGCTGCTATCAGCCTTGCCATGACTGTATTGATAATTGCATTCATACCTATGCAGGAATTCAGCTTCGAAACTATTGCAATCATATGATGATAAAACAGAGACATGAAGAACCGACAGGGCAGGCAAAGATCACCCCAGCATTTAATCTGCCATGTGATCATGTGATTCATACAGTTGGTCCGATCGTACAGGGAAAGCTGACAAAGAAACATGAGCATTTATTGATATCCTGCTATGAATCATGTCTTAGGATAGCTGATGAGAATGAGGTAAAGAGTATTGCTTTTTGCTGCATTTCAACGGGGGTGTTTATGTTCCCAAATAAAAGAGCTGCTGAGCTTGCAGTGCAGACAGTAAAGCAATATAAAGAAAAGACAAAATCAAAGATAAAGGTGATATTTAATGTTTTTAAAGAGGAAGATGAACGACTCTACAAACAGTTACTCGGATAAGATCTTACAGATAAAAGAAAAAATTGGGGAAGCAGATGCTGTTGTAATAGGGGCTGGTGCGGGATTTTCCACATCAGCCGGCTTTGTGTATAACGGTGAAAGATTTGAAAAATATTTTTCGGATTTCAGAAAGAAATATGGATTTTCCGATATGTATGCAGGAGGCTTCTACCCATATAAAACATTGGAAAAGCACTGGGGATACTGGTGCAGGTATATCTATATCAACCGTTATATGAATGCTCCCAGACCAGTATATCAGAACCTGTATGATCTGGTGAAAGAGAAGGATTATTTTGTTCTGACAACAAATGTGGATCATTGTTTCCAGAAGGCCGGCTTTGATAAAAACAGAATATTTTATACACAGGGCGATTATGGGTTGTTTCAATGTAGTGAGCCTTGCCATAAGGAAACCTATGACAATGAAGACAAGATTAAAAAAATGGTGCTGAGTCAGGGATTTCAGATAAAAGACGGGGAACTGCAAAAACCGGAAGACGGAGAAATAAAGCTTACGGTTCCGGCGGGGCTGATTCCATATTGCCCGCGCTGTGGTAAGCCAATGAGTATGAATCTTAGATCGGATCAGACATTTGTTGAAGATAACGGATGGCACCGGGCAGCAGAAAAGTACGAGAAATTTATACAGGATCATAAAAAGCAGAAAATAGTGTTCCTTGAACTTGGGGTAGGATATAATACTCCTGGTATTATAAAATATCCGTTTTGGCAGATGACAAGCACATTTCAACATGCATTTTATGTGTGTCTGAACCAGGGTGAAGCATATGCGCCGGAAGAAATAAGGAGAAAGTCTGTCTGCATGAATGAAGATATCGGAGTGGTTCTGAATAATCCATTTTCAAGTAGCATAACTATATAAGGGGCTGTCGGGAAATAGACAGCCCCTTTGCCTGCTATTTCAAAAAATCATCAGCCGGAACCAAAATACATGCGCAAAAATTCTCCACAGGCTGGAAGCATTTGAGAATAAGTTGTTTTTGAAGCTGGACACTATATGTCTGAAGGTGATAGCTTTTACCGTTTACTGCAACATCGGTATAGGCAGCCAGAAGCTTTTTATTATTTTGGGGAAATACCTGATAGAGAGAGTGCCCCAGCACTTCTTCCGGCATTTTCTTTCCCAGAAAGAGCAGTTCTTTGTTACAATAACGAAACACGAAATCAATTCCGGCTCCGTTTTCATTGAAAATAAGCTCGATCACGCAAAAGGCAAGGGGCATGTTATCCAATACGGAGAAACGTGTACAGACATCAGTGGATGTAATTTTGGAAAACTCATGACGCAAAGCTTTGTTTAGCTGTTTATGACTGGCGGCACCACGTTTACGACCTTCCAGACAGGTGCCGTCCAGCATGTGATAGGTACAGTTTTCTATGTATTTAATCTGTTCTTTGGCAACTACAGTTCCCTTATTGATGCAAATATAGTTATAAGGTCTAAGCTCCTTGAACAGGTCCTTCACTGTGATAAAAGTTTTTATTACACGTTCGTCAGTTGTATAGATACAAGTCTTATTATTCTGTCTAAGCAAATATTTGATATCATTAATATGGATATTATATTTCTTGAAAAACTTTAATACTTTCTCATCCATATAAATGCCCCTCCCGATTTTTATTGTAAGTATACCATATCTGTAAAGATTTGTCAGTATAAATTGAAGATATCCGGGTCAAAATATCAGGAACCTAATATAGGAAGGGGAAAATATCTTTAGATTCCAGAATTATTTGAAAAATAAGGCATTATACCGAAAATCGTTTAACCAGATTTGCAGAAACCTCGATTTTGCAGGTGTGCTGTCTTGGCTCTTCAATTTGGGAGAGCAATTCTCTGGCCGCAACCTGTCCCATATAATGCCTGGGGACGCTGATGGTAGTAAGCGCAGGATCAATAATGCGTCCTTCGGAAACATTGTCAAAGCCAACTACTGCAATTTGTTCCGGAATCTTGTAGCCCCGCAGGCGCAGAGCCTTGATGGTGCCGATTGCAATCAGGTCATTATCTGCGAAATAGCAGTCTGCCAGGGCATCGCCGCGGTCGATCACAGCCAGCATGTCTGCCATTGCACCATCAATAGACGGGGAAAGCTGGTGGATAATGCAGCGGGAACGAGACATTCCATTGGCATGGACTGCATGATAAAAGCCCTCAAGTCTTTCAGAAAAGTTACGAAGAGGATATGCAGACTGCAGATATCCAGGCTGTTTCATTCTGCGGCTGATCAGGTAATCTGTGGCCAGGTACGCTCCCTGGCGGTTGTTTGGGACTACATAATTGCAGTTCAGATTTTCAAAGTAAGCATCCAGAATTACTACCGGGAAAGGAAGCTTTAAAAACGGTCGAACCATTTCTTCACGCATTTCTGTACCAAATAAAATGATCCCCACACAATCTGTAGTTCGAAGATCTTCCAGATAATGCTCCAGGTTGTCCCTTTTCTCATAGAAGGTGATGACCTTCAGCTTGTAGTTGCCTTTTTGCACCATGGACTCCATGCCCTCAACCATTGCGTCAAAAATAGGGGAATAGGACATGATGGCATTATGGGAACGGTAGCTGACTGCATAGATGCTTCCGACTTTATTTTTCTTTAAAGAAAGCCTGGTAAAGTCATAGCCGTATTTCTCTGCGGCTTCTACTACCATGCGGCGGGTTTCGGTGCTGACGCCAGGCTTATTGTTCAGTGCCATGGAGACAGCAGTCTGTGAAAGATTCAGTTTTTCAGCCAGTTGTTTGGCAGTAATGGACATTTGCGGCACCTCCCGGATAAAGTTACAGTGATTTTGCCAGTTTAAAGTGATTTCTGTGGAAAATGTTTAGATTTTCCAGGCAGAAGTTTTCTATGTTGTATATATTGTACTTCTTAAATGAAAAATAAACAATATATTTGCAAGAAATAAAGTAAAAATAAAGTTGAAAACACTTTATTTTTTATTGGAATAAAGTTGAAAGAGACCTATACTAGAGCCATAAGGAAAAGCAAAGACGATATGAAGAAATAGCAAAAGTTGTGAGACAATTAGAGCTTTCCTGAAATCGGACAAACAAAATGTACATACAAAAACTTAAAATCACAAGGAGGAATGCAAAAAATGGCAAACATTAAAATTGGTTACGCGCCAACCAGAAGAAGCATTTTCAGCGCACCGGACGCAGTTAAGTATCGTGGACTTACTGCAGACAGATTAAGAGAGTTAGGAATTGATTTTGTAGATATCACAGATGTAAATGAAGAAGGTCTTCTTTATGACGAAGCGGGCCGCATCAAAATTGCAGAGAAATTCAAAAAAGAAAAAATCGACGGACTTTTCCTTCCTCATTGCAATTTCGGAACTGAGTTCGAGTGTGCAAGACTTGCAAAGGAATTAAACGTACCGGTTCTTCTGTGGGGACCTCTTGATGAAAGACCAGATGAGAACGGCGTTCGCCTTCGTGACACCCAGTGCGGACTTTTTGCAACAGGTAAAGTACTTAGAAGATTCCGTGTTCCATTTACTTATATGACAAACTGCAGACTGAACGATCCTGTATTCGAGAGAGGCCTTCGCGATTTCATGGCTGTCTGTAATGTAGTAAAAACCTTCCGCAACATGAGAATTCTTCAGATTTCAACAAGACCATACGAGTTCTGGTCTACCATGTGCAACGAGGGTGAGCTTCTTGAGAAATTCAACATTCAGCTGACCCCTATCCCAATGCCTGAGCTTACAGATGAGATGAAGAAAGCAAAAGCAGAGGGAACTGAGGTCGCAAAGGTTGTTGAGTATTGCCGTGCAAACATGGAAATCTGTGTAAAAGACAACGAGCTTGAGAACGTAGCTGCCCTTAAGGTTGCGATGGGAAATCTCATTAAGAAATATGGCTGCCAGGCAGCTGCAATCCAGTGCTGGAACCAGCTGCAGAGTGAAATCGGAATTATGCCATGTGCAGCAAATGCTCTTTTGAACGAAGAGGGAATTCCGGTTGTATGTGAGACCGATATTCATGGTGCAATTACAGCTCTTCTTGTTGAGGCAGCAGCACTTGATGACACAAGAAGCTTCTTCGCAGACTGGACTATCCGTCATCCTGATATTGAGAACGGCGAGCTTCTTCAGCATTGCGGACCATGGCCGATTTCTGTTGCAAGAGAAACACCGAAGCTTACTTATCCGTTGGCATTCAGCCATCCGGGAAGCATTACAGCAGAAGCAAAACATGGGGAAGTTACTTTGGCACGTTTTGATGGTGATAACGGAGAATACTCCATGCTTCTTGGAAAAGCCAAAGGTGTTGATGGACCGAAAGGAATGGGAACTTACCTGTGGGTTGAGGTAGAGAATATCAAACGTCTGGAAGCTAAGATCGTAGAGGGTCCATATATCCATCACTGTGTAGGTATCCACAAGGATGTAGTTCCGGTACTTTACGAGGCATGCAAATATATGGGCATCACTCCTGATTTATATGATCCTATTGAAGAAGATGTGAAAGCATATTTAAGAGGTGAATGAGAATGGAAAATTTAAAGGCAAAATCTTTTGATTTAAGAAAAGATACTGTAGACATTATCGTTGCCGGAAAGGGCGGTCATATCGGTGGTGATATGAGCGTGATCGATACTCTGATCAGCCTGTATTTCTGCCAGATGAATGTTTCTCCGGAAAGGCTTGATGATCCGGATCGCGATCGCTTTGTACTCAGCAAGGGTCATTCTGTAGAAGCATATTATGCAGTACTTGCAGCAAGAGGATTTCTGGATCTGGATGATATCAAAGCAAACTTCTCTAAATTTGGTTCTAAATATATCGGACATCCGAACAATAAGCTTCCTGGAATCGAAATGAATTCCGGATCTCTCGGACATGGACTTCCGGTTTGTGTGGGCATGGCTCTTGCAGGCAAAAAGGACAACAGAGATTACCGTGTTTATACAGTAATGGGTGACGGTGAGTTAGCTGAAGGCTCTGTATGGGAAGGCTTCATGGCAGGACATCAGTACAAGCTGGACAACCTTTGCGCAGTAATCGACCGTAACCGTCTTCAGATTTCCGGAAATACAGAGGATGTTATGGGACATGACGATCTTCATGAACGTATCCGTTCCTTTGGATGGCATGTAATTGATGTAAAAGACGGAAATGATATTGACCAGTTAAATGCGGCTTTTGAGGAAGCAAAAACAGTAAAAGGAAAACCAACGGCAGTGATCGCCAATACTGTAAAGGGCTGTGGATCTTCTGTAATGGAAAACAAAGCAAACTGGCATCACAAGGTTCCGACCCAGGAAGAATATGATCAGATCATTGCGGATTTTGCAGCAAGAAAGGAGGCAGCTCTTCATGAATAAGATTCCAAACAGACAGGCAATTTGTGAAGTATTGATGGATAAGGCGAAAGACGATAAGGATATTATGGTGCTTTGCAGTGATTCCAGAGGCTCTGCATCTATGACACCATTTGCAGATAATTTCCCGGAACAGTTTGTTGAGACAGGTATTGCGGAGCAGAACCTGGTAAGTATTTCAGCAGGTCTTGCAAAATGCGGCAAGAAACCTTTCGCATGCTCCCCGGCTTGCTTTTTATCAACAAGAAGCTATGAGCAGGCTAAGATTGATGTTGCATACTCCAACACCAATGTTACCCTGATCGGTATCAGTGGCGGTGTAAGCTATGGTGCGCTTGGAATGAGCCATCATTCTGCACAGGACATTGCTGCTATGGCTGCAATTCCAAACATGCGAGTATATCTTCCAAGTGACCGTCATCAGACAAAACATCTGATTGAGGCTCTGTTAAAGGATGAGAAGCCAGCTTACATCCGTGTTGGCAGAAACCCGGTTGAGGATATTTATACAGAAGATAACTGCCCATTTGAAATGGACAAGGCTACTGTTCTGAAAGAGGGAACAGATGTTGCGATCATCGCATGCGGCGAGATGGTTCGCCCGGCTTTCGAGGCTGCCAAATTACTGGAGACTCAGGGAATTTCCGCAACTGTACTGGATATGTACTGCGTGAAGCCTCTGGATGCTGAGGGCGTTGTGAAGGCTGCCAAGAATGTAAAGGCTGTTATCACAGTTGAGGAGCATGCACCGTTTGGCGGACTTGGCTCTATGGTTGCACAGGTTGTTGGTGCAGAGTGCCCGAGAAAAGTGCTGAACATGGCTCTTCCGGATGCTCCGGTTATCACAGGAACCTCACAGGAAGTATTTGATTATTATGGATTAAATGCTGAGGGAATTGCCAAGAAGGCAGTTGAAGCTCTGAAATAAGAGCCGGGATTTTTCCTGAAAGATTTTACAGATAAATAATGAACAGGCTCAGGCGTGACTGACAGACTGCAGAAATGCAGATCCAGGGTATCCAAAGGCTGTGCATGCATCGTAAGGTGCGAGGACAGCAGGGGTACCTGGTCAGGCACGCCTGTCGTTGTATTTTAGAAAAAAGAGGATAGCAAAATGGCAAAATATATCATAAGTATTGATCAGAGTACGCAGGGTACCAAGGCTCTTCTCTTTGATGAGACTGGCAGTATTATGCGCCGCACAGACCGTCCGCATAAGCAGATCATCAATGAGAAGGGATGGGTTTCCCATGATCCGGAGGAGATTTACAGCAATGTACTTGAGGTTGTACGGGAACTGCTTGAGGGTGTTGAAAAAGAATGTGTGGTTGGTCTTGGCATCAGCAACCAGCGTGAAACTTCCCTTGCATGGAACCGTATTACAGGTAAGCCTTATGGAAATGCAGTTGTATGGCAGTGTGCCCGTGCAGTAGATGTATGTGCCCGTGTGGAGGCTGCCGGTGCGGCCGAGGTGATCCGCCAGAAAACAGGAATGAATCTTTCTCCATATTTCCCGGCTTCTAAAATTGCATGGCTTCTGGAAAATGAAGAAGGTGCAAAGGAGGCAGCAGAACGCCACGAAATCTGTCATGGTACTATTGACAGCTGGCTGGTGTTTAAGCTGACAGAGGGTAAGGAGTACAGAACAGATTATTCCAATGCTTCCAGGACCCAGCTGTTTAATATTTTTGATCTGAAGTGGGATGCTGAGATCTGTAAGCTGTTTGGCATTGATCCGGCGAATATGGCCGAGGTGACAGATTCTGACGCTTGTTTTGGAGAAACTGATTTTGAGGGATTGCTTCCTCACAAAATTCCGATTCACGGTGTACTGGGTGATTCTCATGGATCTTTATTTGGACAGGGATGTTTGCAGCCTGGCATGATCAAGTCTACCTATGGTACCGGTTCTTCTATCATGATGAACATCGGTGAGGAGCCGATTCTGAGTACACACGGGGTTGTTACTTCTCTGGCATGGAAAATCAGCGGCAAGGTGAACTATGTGCTTGAGGGCAACCTGAATTATACAGGTGCTGTTATTACCTGGCTGAAGGATGATCTGCAGATTATTGCTTCACCTGGGGAGACTGGTCCATTGGCGAAGGCTGCAATTCAGGAGGATAGCCTGTATCTGGTTCCGGCATTTAGTGGTCTTGGTGCGCCCTACTGGGATAGCGAGGCAAGAGCATCTGTTGTAGGAATGAGCCGTACCACCCGTAAGGCTGAGTTTGTGAGAGCTGCACTTGAGTGTATTGCTTATCAGATTACAGATGTTGTACAGGCAATGGCCGAGGACGCAGGTGTTCCGGTGAAGGAGCTTCGCGTAGATGGCGGTCCTACCAGAAATGATTACTTAATGCAGTTTCAGAGTAATATCGCAGATGCCGGGGTACTGGTTCCGGATTCAGAGGAGCTTTCTGCAATTGGACCGGCATATGCGGCAGGATTGCAGCTTGGTGTCTGGGATGACAGTATCTTCGGAAAATTGAACCGGGTTTCTTATAAGCCGGATATGGATGCAAAGAAACGGGCACAGAAGTATGCCGGATGGAAGAAGGCTGTGGCTTCCGTGATTACAAACAAATAACAATTTGTATTTAAGATGGTTTAGTCCGTCTCCTATATGCAAGCCCCATGAACAAGCTGGCCTATAAAAGGTCAGGACAGTGTTCATGGGGCTTGTCCTATATTCATAAAATCCTGGTTCCAGACTACTTGTAAGAGGTGCAGGCAGTTTCATATATCTGAAAAATTTACATAATGGTCTGAAAAATGAATATACCAATGAATTTGAAAAGACTTTATAATGAAAAATAAGACGAGCATGAAATTTGTGCTTTAGTCAGGTATTAAAGTAAGCAGTGTATGTGTTTAAATAGATTATGCAGCCAGAAAGAGAGGGTAATAAAATGCATGGAATTACGTTAACGAAGGCTCCGGCAGATTGGGAAATTTTGCAGCAGGAGAATGGTAAGGCATCTGTGGCTTTAAAGGGAAACTTTCAGGTTCATCCGGCAGCAATTGAAGTGGGTGTTGAAAGGGTTACTCCGGTTGTGAGGGTTATGAGTGAGGATGACAATATGACGGTAATTCCCTGGACAAATGCAGAGCATTTCACATGTAATGAGAAATTTCAGGGGGAATTTGAGATGACACTGGAGATTCCGGCCGGGGGACCTTACAGGATTGACACCAGCCTGGAAACAAAGAGCACGGTTCCGGATCTTACATGGCTCTATCGTGGAGATTGTGTACTCCATCTGGGAGTAGGAAACCTGTTTATTATTGCAGGTCAATCTAATTCAGCGGGATATAGCAGGGATTTTTGTATTGATCCGCCTAGCATGGATGTGCATCTGTATCGTAACAGAAGCAAGTGGGATATTGCAAGCCACCCTATGAATGAAAGTACTTTTGCCGGATCGCTGGCTAATGAAGAGATGGGTGTGCCGGGAGTATCTCCTTATCTCGCGTTTGGAAAGACTTATGGGAAAATGACAGGAATGCCTGTGGGATTGATTCAGACCTCTCTTGGCGGTTCCCCTATGGAAAGATGGAATCCAAAGGACGGAGATTTGTACTTAAATATGGTGGACAAGATTCATCAGACTGGGGGAAGATATGCAGGAGTGCTCTGGTATCAGGGATGCTCAGACACCAATCCGGGACCGGCAGAAAAATATCTGGAGCATTTTAGGGAGTACGTGGAAGCAACCAGAAAAGAACTGGGATACGAGATCCCGTTTTTTACCATGCAGCTGAACAGACAGATCAATGGAATCAATGACGAGTGCTGGGGAATGGTGCGTGATGCTCAGGCAAGAGCTGCGAAAGAGATTCCGGGAGTTTCTGTTTTGACTACTTCCAATTTAAGCCTTTGCGATGGAATCCACAATACAGCACAGGCTAATATAGCACTTGGAGAAAAGCTGGCAAAGCAGTGTGCCCATGTGTTAAATGGAAAGGAAGAGTATCAGCCGCCTGAGCTTGTAAAGGTTGAGCGAGCAGACGAAGCGGAAAGAAAGAGCTTCCAGCTGGAGGGAAGCGGAATCTGGTTGAAGCTTACCTGCGATCATGTTAAGAATTGCTTCCTGGTTTATTCAGCAGTGGGAAAAGACAGCGGATTTACTTTGACAGACAGTGAGGGTGAGGTGGAGATCCTTCATATTCGCGGAAACAGAGAGAACAAAAATCATCTTTATCTGGAATTGGCCCGAGAAGTGGAGGATGAAGCAGAGCTTTCCTTTGCATGGCAGGCAGATCCGATTAAACAGCCACCAGTGGACGAAGTGACCTTTTTGCCGCTTCTGTCTTTCTATAAGAGATCAATAAAATTATAATAAATTCAGCCTGCCCATGGCAGTGCAACAAAAAACGCCTGCGGGCAGAATGGAGTATTGGAAAACATGAGAGAGGTCAATTGGAATAATGTAAAAAGAGAAGCACCAAAGTGGTTTCGAGATGCAAAGTTTGGATTATTTTTTCACTGGGGACCATATAGCGTTCCAGCATATCAAAACGAGTGGTATTCCAGAAATATGTACTGCAAAGGCTTGGAGCAGAATCAGTATCATGAGAAAACCTATGGAAGCCTTCATGACTTTGGTTATAAGGACTTTTATGATATGCTCAAAGGAGAAAAATTTGATCCTGATCAGTGGGCTTCTCTTGTAAAGCGTTCCGGTGCAAAATATGCCGGTGCAGTTAGTGAGCATGCAGATAATTTTTCCATGTGGGACAGCGCGGTTAATCCAATTAATAGTATGAATTATGGTCCTCACCGTGATATTGTGGGAGAATGCACAGAGGCCTTTCGCAAGCAGGGAATTCGTACAGTGGCAACCTTTCACCATCAGTGGCTGTGGGGATGGTTTATGTCAACGGATAATGAGGCGGATGTGTATATTCCGGAAAACGAAAAATATTACGGTCCTGCACTGCCTCTTGAGACAAATCGCTATATTCCTTATCGCTATCCGGACGAAGCATTTTGCAAAAGCTGGCGGGATAAGGTGTTGGAGGTTATCGACAAGTATGAGCCGGATGAGGTGTATTTTGACAGCCGTACCTGCATTATCCAGGAAGATTACCGTTATGATGTAGCCGAATATTATTACAACACCAGAGGAATTAAGGACGGAATCATTACATACAAGCAGGAGGACTATCCTAAGGATATCGGTGTTTATGATATTGAGTGCGGAAGATTTTCTTCCCCAAAGGACTTCCCATGGCAGTCTGACGACCGTCTGGAGGATAATATTACCTGGTGTATGGTACAAAATCCGAAATATAAATCAGCAGAGAGGATCATCCATCAGCTTTGCGATATTGTATCCAAGAATGGAAACCTTCTATTAAATGTAGGCCCATATGCGGATGGTTCCTTCCATCCGGATGCAGTGCGTATTCTGGAAGAAATCGGAGACTGGCTGGCCTTAAACGGTGAAGCAATTTATGAGACAAGGCCATTTAAGGTGGCAGCAGAAGGTCCTACTACAGTAGATGATGCCAATTATGATGTGGAAAAAATCCAGGAGCAGCTTGATAAGGGGGATGCTGTTGACGTGCATAGTGATACTCTTACTGCTCAGGATTTCCGCTTTACCACACATGGCGATGCTTTTTATGCTATTGCATTTGGCTGGCCAGAGGATGGAGAGTTTCGTATCCGTACACTTCGTAAGGGCGGTATTCTTGATGGTGAGATTAAGAAGGTAACTATGCTGGGAAATGAAGGTGAGCTTGCTTTTTACAGAAAAGAAGACGGGCTTTATGTAAAAGCACCAGAAAAGAAACCTTGTGACTGTGCCTATGTTTTGAAAATTAATTGATTTTTTCCATACGAAATCCCCACTGAAATGATTGCTGTATAAGCAAAGCTTCAGGTGGGGATTTTTAAATTAATTTTGTGATTTGGCAAAATTTTCATTTTGCCTTTGAATATATTCGTCCAGTCCGTCAGATCGCATTTGCTTTAACACATTTTCCCACATGTCTACGGCATCATCATTTCCGATAATACAGCTTATAAATTGTTTAAATGCATTGGAGGTGCTAAATTCCTCTGTTGGTTCTTTTGGATAGCTCATAAATGCATAAGGGCGGCTGACCTGCGTAGTGTGTTCTTTGCAGTAATTGGCGGATTCAGAAGCAAGAATAGTTGCAAATTTTCCATAACGGAGGGTATTCATATCATTGATTTCAAAATCTTTCCAGCTTCCGCCCCAGATTGCAATACCGGAAAACAAAATAGAAGATGGATATTTTCTGGCAAGAGCTGTGGTAAGGCTTTCTCCTTTTGTATCCAGAAGACAGGAATAATTTCCATCTTTATCTTTTTCATAATCAATTCCCTCTAATCCATAGTGACAGAAATCCTGTCCTTCATCAGAAAGAAGAAATTCAAATAGAGCAAGAATGCGCTCTGCTTTTGTATCGTCTACATCCGAGGAAATATAAGATTCCGACCAGAAGCTGCTGGAGGAATTACTGTACCGAATTCCGTCTGGTGCGGGAAAAACAGGAAGTACATCCACACAGTCCTCGAAGGACTTATCATTCAAGGCATCCCATCTGTTTTTTAATTCCATAAGTGAAGAAGGGGAGGATTTATATTCCAGGGCACCGAGCCGTCCTGCTGCGAAGTCGTCCATAACAGCAGAGGAGGATTTGGTGTAAAAATCAGGGTCCAGACCGCCCTCTTCGTACAGCAGGCGATAATCCTTTACTACTTGCTTGAATGCGTCTGTGGACCAGGAAGGAACATAAAAACCGTTATTTTCCGTCCAGGAATAAACATTGCATTCAGGAGCGATGCCAAGAATCACCCATTTTCCAAGTGCATTTATGGAATTAACATTGTAACCAAGCGTATCATCAATGCCATTTCCGTCCGGATCATTTTTGGCAAAAGCAATCGTCATGTCTGCAAAATCCTGAAAGCTTTCCGGATCGGAGATTCCAAGGTTATCCATCCAGTCCCGGCGGACCAGCATGGCAGCATCTGCAGCACCAAGAACTGGATCCAGGAAGGAAACACGGGGAATGGCATAATACTTGCCATCTGTATATCGGGTATAGGATACAGAATCCAAAATCTCATTCAGGCGCGGATAGTCTGTCAGATCCTCCGGCAGAGCACGGATGGCACCGGTATTGATAAAATCGGAAAAGGTTGCGGAGTCATTATTGTCGTTGGAAGAAAGTGTTAATGTGGCAAAAACATCAGGAAGGCTTCCGGTAGCACTTAAAATCTGATAACGCTCTTTGTAATTTGACCAGGTTACTGCTATCGGTTCCAGCGTAATATTAAATAAATCTTCAATATATTGAGTCATAGCATCTGGTTCGGTTGCTTTTTCCATCTCTTCAATATTCCAGTAGCCAACACTGATATTTAAATGTTCATCAAAGGACAGATTCTGAATGGATTCAGGAAGCGCCTGACGGCTGGTTTTTGTAGTAGTTGAAGAGGAACCACAACCGGTGGTTGTGAAAATCAAAGCGGCTGCAATGGAAATCCCCAATAACTGTTTAGAAATAAGATTACACATGTTCTTCAGAATCCTTTCGATAAGCGGTGGGTGTACATCCTTTTACTTTTTTGAATACCTTTGCAAAATAAAAATAGTCACTGTAGCCAACCTGAGTGGCAATGGCAAATACGGTTTGGTCACTGTGTGCAAGAAGCCATGCAGCATGTTCGATCCGAAGGCTAGTCAGATAGCTGACAAAGGTTCCTCCTGTTTCCTGCCGAAAAATCTGACTGGCATAATTAGGATTGATGCTGCAGTATTCTGCAAGATTTTGTATGGAAATATCTTCCTGATAATGCTTCTCTGTATAATCAATCATCATCTGCACAGACTTGTGGGAAGAAACAAGATGCTGAGGATGAAAAATGTTTGGCTGCTCTTCCAAAGAAGCTTCTTGATTTTCTGCTTTTTGCTCCTGCTCCTGAAGAAGCTGATAGGCCTTTTGCATGGAATCCATAAGCTCACTTCGGGAAAATGGCTTCAAACAGTATCCGATCGCATTGTGAAACATTGCTTTCTGAGCATACGCAAATTCAGCATGTCCACTTATCATAATGAAAAGAGTTGATAAGCCTTCCGCATGAGCTGCCTGCAGAATTTCCAGTCCACCCATGCCAGGAAGTCTTACATCCACAAATGCAAGGGCCGGTTGATGAATACGGATATATTCAAGACCGGAAAGACCGTCATAAAATTCTGTGGTGATTTCAAAATAGTCCTGATTTTTGATGGTAGCAATCAGACTTTTTACAACCCATTTTTCATCGTCAATTACAATTGCCTGATACATATAAATATTCTCCTTTAGATGCCCTGGTGAAGGGGTGAACGGTTATGATGTTTATGAAAAATCATTTGTCTGATAAGGAACCCGCAGCTGAATATTAGTTCCCACACCTTCTTCAGAGTCAATGATAAGAGTGTAGTCAGTTCCATAATAAAGCACCATACGACTATTGACATTTAGAATTCCGATGCTGTCGTGATTCTGCGCATCCATTTTTGCCAGATCAGCAGAAGCATCTCCGGTTTTGTCATGAACGGAAGCCGCAATGGAATGGCGCAGCTCCTGTAATTTTTCCGGAGGCATTCCCACACCGGTATCAAAAACCCAGATGGCCAGATAACCGTGCTGGGGATTTCGTCCGGCACCGATCAGAATAGAGCCAGGCTTCAGACTTTTTTCCAGTCCATGGACAATTGCATTTTCTACAAGTGGCTGGATGACCATTTTGGGTATCAGGCAGTCATAGGCATCATCAGAAAAATTATATTCAATTGTGAAGCGGTCTGCAAAGCGTTCCTTTTGGATCATCAGATAAGATTTTACGATTTCCAGTTCTTCCCGCAGAGGAACCATGTCATTTCCTTTAATGCTGTATCGAAAAATCTGGGAAAGAGCACCTGTAACCAGAATAATCTTATCAGTCATGCCCTCCGCAGCCATACCGCAGATCATGGTAAGCGTATTGTAAAGAAAGTGCGGATTGATCTGGCTTCGCAGAAATGCAATTTCTGTTTTGCGGTTGTTGGCTTCCAATTCATACATTCTGGTATAGGAATCAAAAATGGCATGATTCAGTTCTTCAGTTTTGATCAGCATTTCGTTAAATGCGTTAAAAATATCGTTGATTTCGGTAGATCCAATTAAGCCCTGATGAATCTGGGCACCTTTTCTGATTGCTTTTCTGTTTCCGGCAGAAATACTTTTCATAAAATCAATCAGCTGCTTCAGCGAATCCAAAAATGGCTTGTAAAGGAAGGTTACAAAGAGGAAAACCAGCAGAAGTATTGCGCCTGTAGCGAGAAACTGACGCAGGGAAATAGTCTGGATCTGGCTGGTTAGCTGACTTTTGTCTACAAGTACATAAAGGGAAAGTCCAAGCTTGCGAAAGGAATAGCATTTTGCGATATAGGTTACCGGGGAGCTGTTTGCTTTTACTTCGTAGGTGTCTGTTTCAGACTGAGGCGCGGGGGTGTTAAGAACGGTACGGTAAAGGCTTTTTGTTCCATAAATCAGTTCTTGCTGTGCATTTGCAAACAGGATTTCCGGTTCATAAAGCTTCTGGCTATTCATATTGGTCATAGAGTTGCTAAGCAGATGATTAATGTCAATGGCCAGAAAAAGGATGCCAAGGCGCTGGCTCTGTCCGGTACCTAAGGTACAGATTGGCATGGCAAGGATGTGGCAGTTGGTTCCGTTTATTAAGGTGGTGCCAACGGTGCAGTAGGGAAACGAGGTTTCCTCAAGCTTATCGGCAAAGGGCTTGTAGCTGAATGCAGATCCTCCAAGGGAGGCAAAGGTTCCGTCCTGTCCGTAAACTGCAATATCAGAAATATATGGATTCAGAAGGAAGGTATTTTCCAGCTGTGTTCGCAGTTCCTGATAAGCTTCATAGGAACTCTGCCTGTTCTTACTGCTGAGAAAATCCTGAACTACAGAGCTGTATGCCGCGCTATAGCATATATTTTCGTAGCTATCGTAGGCTTCCTGGGTGTTTTTGGCAAGCTGCGAGGAGTAAGAGTCCAGACTGCTGCTAAGAAAGTCAGTCTGTACCCGAACGTAATCCTGAGTGTTGTATAGTGTAATGCCTGCCGTGCAGACAATAAATAATACTAAGATAATAGAAAACTGCCGTCCAAGGGGAAGCAGGATTGTTTTGTGCTTTTTCATATATAATGCCTGTCCTTTCTTAATCCTATTTTACAATAAATCCTTTACAGGGTGTCATGGAAAATTATTGGACAAACCTGAGAATATTCCATATTTAGCGGGAAAACTCTGAAAAAAATGTAAAATATACATGAAAAAATTATGAATCTTCCATTCAAACACTGCGATTTATACAATACAATAATTACATCAGAAAAACAAGACCGGAAGGAGAGAGAAATATGGCGAAAAGGTCAAATACCACGTCTATTCCATATGCGGCAAAGAAAAAAACATTCTGGCAACTGCTATGGAAACAGAAAGCCCTTTGCATTATGGCACTGGCACCGCTGATCATGCTGATCATTTTCAAATATGTTCCAATGTACGGAATTCTGATCGCATTTAAGAATTATAAAGCATCAAAAGGTGTCTGGGGCAGCAACTGGCTGGAGCCTGTGCTGAAAAATTTTATTAAATTTTTTAAAAATGTAAACAGTGGACAGATTATATGGAACACACTGAAAATCGGAGTTCTGAATCTGCTATTTACGTTCCCGGCGGCAATTATTTTTGCCATTCTGCTGAATGAGTTAAGAGGAAAGGTATTCAAAAGTGCGGTACAGACAATTTCTTATATTCCTCATTTCCTTTCTGTAGTAGTTATCTGTTCCATGCTAAATGGATTTGGCTCTACTACCGGACTTTTCAACGATGTGAGAGACTTTTTGGGAATGGCGAGAGTGGACATGAATAATGGAAGCCAGTATTTCCTTCCTTTATATCTCGGTTCACAGGTATGGCAGACAATAGGATGGAGTTCCATCATGTATTTGTCTGCACTATCCAATGTAGACGTAACCTTATATGATGTAGCAAATATTGACGGTGCAAACCGCTGGCAGAAGATCAAAAATATTATCTGGCCGACTATTAAGCCAACCACTACGATTCTTCTGATCATGAATCTTGGAAACGTGCTGAACAGTGATTATACCAAGATCCTTCTGATGCAGAACGACACAAACAGAAGTCAGCTGGAAGTAATCGGAACCTTTGTTTACCAGAAAGGTATCGTGGAAGGTAAATTCTCGTATGCAACAGCCGTAAACCTGTTTATTTCAGTCATTGGTTTTGCTCTTGTATTTGGAGCAAACATGATTACCAGGAAAATCAACCCGGAAAACAGTTTGTGGTAGGAGGAAAAATTCATGTCATTTGGAAAAGCAAAAAAACAGAATAACAAAATACATATTGGCAGCAGAGCATTTGACGTGTTCCTCATTGCATTCATGATCATTGTATCGATTATATTTCTGTATCCGTTCCTGAATGTAATTGCCACTTCACTGTCTAGCAACCGCATGATCACAACCGGTCAGGTTACTTTCTTTCCAAAGGAATTTCATTTGGACGGATACAAAGCTTTATTCAAGGATGAAAATATCCTGGGAGCTTACTGGAACACGATTGTAATCGCCGTGGGAACTATGATCGTCAGCCTGGTGTTGAATTCCCTTATGGCTTACGTTATGATGGCACCGGAATTCGTACTGAGAAAACCATTGTCCATTATCCTGCTGATCACTATGTTTTTCAGTGGTGGTACAGTTCCTACTTACCTGCTGATCCAGAATCTGGGTCTGTATGACAGCTGGTGGTCACTGATTTTGCCAAATGCGGTAAGTGCTTACAATATTTTCATTTATCGTTCGTTCTATCAGGGAATTTCCCCGGAAATCAGGGAAGCCGCCCGAATTGACGGAGCCAGTGAGTTCCAGATTCTTACAAAGATTTATGTGCCCCTTTCAAAAGCATTGTACGCAACCTTCGGTCTGTTTTCCGTTGTTGGCGTATGGAACAGCTACTATGAAGCACTTCTTTACATTAAGGATCCTGCAAAACAGCCGATTCAGATGCTTCTTAGAAAAATTGTATTTACATCTGGTACTGCAAACATGAGTGATGCACAGCAGATGATCAGTAACGGTAACCTAAACAGTCTGAATGTACAGTATGCCTGCGTAATCGCAACCATAGGACCAATCCTTCTGGTATATCCGTTCATCCAGAAATACTTTGCACAGGGCGTACAGGTAGGAGCTGTTAAGGGCTGATATTCAGATTATACGGAAGCTGGGGGACAGCTTTCCTTATAAATAAAAGACACACGTTTACTATTCAACAATGTCTAAAAAAGAAAATGGAGGAAATTATGAAGAGAGAAACCACCAAAAGACTTACCGCTATGGGAATGTCAGTAGCAATGGCTGCAGGACTTTTCACAACCATGGGAACAACTGCTGTATGGGCAGAGGATTCAGCACCAAAAGCAACAGCTGCAGATAATGGCATTGAGCTTCCGGAGCTTGAGGACGGAACCTTACATCTGGAAGTAAGCATCGCAGATTATCAGCAGTCTTCTGATGGAACACTGGTTCAGGAAAAATGGCAGGAGGCTATGGAGAATTACCTTGGCTGCAAGCTTGATATCACATGGACAAGAACACCTGCAACGGACTATCAGGCAAATGAACTGGTTGTACTTCAGTCCGGTTCAGTTCCGGATATTGCTACTGTAACAAAGGGATCAGCTGTCAATGAGTACGGTGAGGACGGAACCTTATTAAATCTTGCTGATTATTCCGATTATATGGTTTACTATCCGGAATATATGAAAGAGACAAACGGTGGCGAGAATTTTGCAAAGAATGAGGACGGATCCATGTATTACTTTATGGATGGCTTCTACAACCCGGATGATATCCAGGGAGCACAGTCCTTCACAGCATTTGCATATCGTTTTGATCTTCTTAAGGAAAACGGCTGGCAGCCGGCTGCTACACTGGATGAGTTTACACAGCTTTGCTCTGACATGCAGGCAAAGATTGACGATGGATCACTTGATCTTGATTATGTTATTATCAACAACACAAAAGATTATTCCCTGTACCGTGGATTTGTTGGAATTTTCCATACATGGGACTGCCTGTACTACAATGGTGAGGAATGGGTATTTGGACCGATCGAGGATAACTTCCGTGAGTGCCTGAAATATCTGAACAGCTTATATGAGGCTGGATATATTGATCCTGAGTTTGCAACAGCAGACTTCAATCAGGGCCAGACAAAGGCTACCACAAATGTTGGCGGTATTTGCCCGACACTTTGGTCTGGATCTGTAGCGAGCTGGAATGCTGCTAAGACAGATGACAACATGGAATGGGGTCTTGCATATCTTCCAGAGAATACAGAGTATGGTACTGCCTGGAAATGGGGTTCCAGACAGGCAGCAAAATCTCTGAATGCAAATATGGGTATTTATATCAGCGCAGAAACCGAGCATCCGGAATATGCAGTAGCAATGATTGACTATCAGTATTCTGATGAGATGGTAAACCTTATGAACTGGGGTGTTGAAGGCGAAACCTATACAGAAGCTGATGGAACTAAGACTTTCGTAGATGATATTCTGAACGATGCAACACCTGCAACAAAATCCGCTGAGTATGGACTTACCTCTTCTAGCGTTTGCAGAACCGGTATTCCATTTAACCCGATTGATTTCAACGCAATGCTTGAGGTTGCTTCTAATCCGGAGCCATGGTGGAATGCTGAAAAAGGTTACTATGAAGGAAAATACTGGGTTGAGTCTGATGCCAACGGCGGAGAGGATTCTGTTTCCCCATACGACAGAGCACCGGTTACCTATCTGACTGCCGAAGAGTCTTCTGCAAAAGCAGAGCTTGGATATGGCGGAACCTGCGAGACACGAGTAAAAGAGCTTGCGCTTCAGTTTATCACAGGTGAGAACGACATTAATGATGACGATGCATGGGAAGATTACATTGATGACATCAAGAGCCAGACAGATGAAGACTTTGATGAAATCATTGAAACTCTGAATGAGAAAACTGTTAAATAAGATAAACAATAAGGCTTTAAAAATTCTGCTTTCATAAAGAGAAGCCCTCTCCAGCGGAAAGGCACAGGTTATGTGCTTTCGCTGGGGAGGGCTTTTTAATGTGGGGGATATGAAAAATCTACATAGGAGATATACGTTTTTTCCATTCAAAATATATCAGGTAAATTTTATAATAAATTATCCATAAAGAGGGAGGAATATGCAATGAAACTGTACGATCTGATGACAGATAATCGCCGGGAAAATATCCTGGTAGGAAGTAAAAAACCTGTATTTGGCTGGAGAGTTGAGACAGAAAAAAGGAATGTGCGCCAGGAAAGCTATCGGGTGCAGGTCTGGGATGAGCAGGGAAATTCTGTTTGGGACAGCGGAACTGTAGAATCTTCCCGGATGGCTGGAATTCAGTATGAAGGAAAGGAGCTTCAGTCAGGAAAAAGAATGACCTGGCATGTAAGCTGTACATTTTCCAGCGATGAAGGCACGATGACCGCAGAAGAAGAGAGTTCCTTTGAGACTGCTTATTATAATCGCGAGGACTGGAAAGGAAGGTTTATTGGCGAGACAAAAGACCATGAATATCACCTGTATCGGAAGAAATTTGGCTGCAAAAAAGCAGTGAAGCTGGCCAAGCTTTATGCGTGTGGAATGGGGGCTTTTGAGTGCTGGATTAATGGAGAAAGAGTGTCTGATCATTTAATGGAACCTGGCTGGACAGACTTTCGAAAGACTTGCTTTTATACGGCATATGATGTGACGGAATATTTTGCAGAAGGGGAAAATTTGGAGAATATAATTCTGGTAAAGCTGGGGGATTGTATGTTCAATGTTCCGGGAGGTCGCTATGTGTATTTCCAGCGTTCTTACGGAAAAGCTAAGTTTTTGTGCCAGCTGGAGCTGGTTTATGAGGATGACAGCCGGGAATATGTGGTGACGGATGAATCCTGGAAAAGAGCAAAAAGTCCGATTGAATTTTGCTGTATTTACGGTGGAGAAGATTTCGATGGAAGAAGATGGACAAAGGAATATTTGAACTCAGATACATCAGAAATTTGGGAAGCTGCCGTGTGTGTGGAACCACCTTTAGGGGAACTAAAACCGGCACCAATGGAACCATTAAAGATAAAAGAAATCTATCAACCTGTTAGTGTGAGAGAAGTAGAAACAGGGGTATGGCAGTACGATCTAGGAAAAAATTTTTCCGGATGGGCAAGAATTTTTCTGAAAACAGATGGCAGAAAAGCAGGACAGAAGGTGATTCTGAAAACTGCGGAAAAGTTAGATAAAAACGGACGGATTGATCAGTCTGTAACAGGAAAAGACTACGCCTGGACATACATTTTAAATGGGGAAAAAGAACAGGAATTTGCACCGGATTTTACCTATACAGGGTTCCGTTATGTGGAAATGATGGGGGCCATACCAGAGAAAGAAGTTACCCTGCAGGGTGAATTTATTTACCCTGATATCGACCAGGCAGGTGATTTTTCTTGCTCTAATACATTGTTTAATCAAATACATGAGATTGTTTTACAGGCAATCAAAAGCAATACGAAAAGTTATTTCACAGACTGCCCGCATAGGGAAAAGCTGGGCTGGCTGGAGCAGACACATCTGATCGGACCTTCCATTATGTATAATCTGGATGTGCATAATTTGTATGCAAAAATTGAAGGAGATATGGCAGATTCCCAACGGGAAAATGGTCTGATACCGGATATTTGTCCGGAATATGTGACTGGATTTGATAAATGGCATAAGGGATTTCTGGATTCACCTGAGTGGGGAAGTGCCTGTGTGCTGGCTCCCTGGTATGCATACAAACGCTACGGAGATCTTGCATTGCTGGAAAAATATTTCCCGGTAATGAAGAAATATGTGGAGTACCTTTCTTCCAAAACGCACCATGAAGTGCTTCATCACGGACTTGGAGACTGGCTGGATATCGGTCCTTGCACACCCCACTCTCAGAATACACCGGTTCCGGTTGTGGCAACCTGTATTTACTATTATGATCTTCAGGTAATGTCAGAAATTGCCGGACTCCTTGGGAAAAATGAAGATGCAGAGGAATATAGGAAGAAGATGAAATCTGTCTTTGAAGAATATAATCAGCAGTTTCTGGATGATCAAACCGGGCGTTATGTCAACGGGAGTCAGGCAGCCCAGGCCATGAGTCTGATTGTGGGATTAGTGCCGGAGAAATATCTGGAAAAAGTAGTCTCACAGCTGAAGGATGATGTGGTAAAAAGAGGATATGCTATTACAGCAGGAGATGTGGGACATCCGTTTTTGATTGCTGCGCTGATGAAATATGGTATGTCAGATGTGCTGAATGAGATGACAAATATTACAGATAGACCAGGATACGGCTATCAGGTCGTAAATGGAGCAACAACCCTTACTGAGGAATGGGACGGACCAGAGCCTGGAAACATTCACGGTTCCCAGAATCACCTGATGCTTGGAAGCATTGAGGAATGGTTTTATGGATCTCTTGGAGGAATGGAGCTGGTTCGCGACGGGCTCCCATTTGAAGAAATCCGAATTCAGCCGCACCCGGAAAAAGGCGTGGACTGGGTAAATGCCTGGACCATGCATTCTTATGGAAAAATCAGTGTAAAGTGGAAACGGGAAAATGAGAAAACCAGGGTTTTCTGCCAGATTCCGCCGGGACTTACAGCGCATTTGGAATCACCGGATGGGAAAGAAATCATGATTGTGGGAAGCGGATATTATGAGTATGAGATATAAATAAGAAAACAGTAAGGATAGATCATCGGGGGAATAATCAATGAAAAAACAGAAGCTGATATGGCTGGATACGGTAGAAAATCCAGAGGGACAGATGGAATTAATCATAAAATACAGAGGGAGCACAAATGAAGAAAATGCTGCAGTCCTTCTGGAAATCAGAGATAAAAATAATGTCCTTGTGAAAGAAAAAGGTGAGCTCAGACAAGACACTGCCAGGGTAAAAACAGCTGTATTTAAATGCCAGGGAGTACAGTGCTGGACACCTGAAAATCCGGCTTTGTACCAGGTGAATATAGTGCTTGAGTTATCAGATAAGAATAATGAGAAAACCTATATAAGGCATGGACAAAAGCTTGGATTTCGTTCTTTGAAGCGGCAAAATCAGCAGGTTTTTTGGAATCATAAGCCTGTAAAGCTGCTTGGAATCTGCTACCGTGAACCAGATTCTAAGATGGAAAATTGGGAGACGGTTTTGCGCCGTGATCTGGAATTATTTAAGGCAGCACACATTAATTTTATCCGCAGTATTTACTATCCATTCAGTGAAAAAATGTTGGAGCTGTGTGATGAAATGGGTTTTTGGGTGGAAAATACAGCTCCTTTCTATGAACTGGGACAGACCAAAAAGAACATCAGTGAGCTGCCACATATGCAAAAAGAATTTGAAACAGCAGCAGAAGAATTGCTTGTAAATGGAAGCCATACCAGTGTGCTTCTCTGGTCACTGGGACATGATTGCGCATGGGGAGTAAATTTTGGAATCATTCGTGACCGCATCAGGGAACTGGATGATATTCGCCTGATGACCTTTCACTTGCCAATGTCCATTCCAGAAGAAGAACCACAGATGGATGTGTGGCCAGTTCATGACATTGACTGGCGTCTTCCTTTTGACAAGACGTATGATCAGATGGTGATTTTCCACACGCCAGGGGCTGAAAATGAGATTGGATATATGGTTGCAGATGCAGATTATCCAGCGCCTGTACTTCACGAGGTCTGGTCACCGATAGTATGCCATAACCGGGATGAAATTCAAAGAGATCCTGGAATCCGTGATTTCTGGGGAAAAAGCATTCGTACTTTTGTAGAAAAATCAGCTCGGACTTCAGGGTGCCTCGGTGGAGCAGTGCTGGCTGGCGTGGATGAGGACGGCAGCTTTGAAGGGCTGATGGATTATGAATGGGGAATTCTGGACGTGAATCATAATCCGAAGCCAGAATATTATCACTTGAAAAATGCATATGGAGCAGCTTCAAAAGAAGCATACGCGGAGTTGGAAAATGAGAATTCTGTGGTGGAAACAAAGATAAATTGTTTCAGAAGGCAGAATGAAATCCGTAATACAAACTGGAAAATTCAGTGGACGGAAGATGCTCTTTACATAGAAAATGACAATACTTTTTATGTTTTTTCCAGAAAAAAATGTCTGCTAAAGGAAGCTGGGCTTATACAAAAACAAGGAAAAAAAGTACTGATAAAAGGTGGCCCATTTTTGAATACAGCAGGATTTTTACTTGGAAAATGGATAGGAAGAAGCCTTGAAATTTGTTCTGTAGATGGGGCGGAAAATGTACAGATAAAGATAAGCGGAACTTATGAAAATACCCTTGATCTTTGTTTTTATCTTACTATTTTTCAGAATGGAATACTGGAAACTGCATATGAAGTTCAGAAGTTATTCCGTCATATGCCACACCGTGTGAAAGCAGAAATCGGCATCTCAAGTGGTGGCTTAGGAGAGAAGGGCGGAGCTTATTATGTAACAGAACCGGATAGAATACGAATAGTTTCTCAGGGGTGTAAGGTTCGGCTGGAACCGGCAGCTGAATTAACAGAAGGGGCTATTGTAGATAATTTGGATCCGCGAATAAATTATGTGGGTAATTGGATAAAAATGGAAGATTACTGTGGAAATCTTAACGGATCTGAGACATTAAGCAATACAGCAGGAGATTATGCGGAACTGAGGTTTACAGGGACAGGAATCACTGTTTATGGACCATGGGATATTTTATATGGGATGTGTAACGTATATTTGGACGGAGAACTCTGGAAGAAAGATATGAGTCAGTACCCACCGAAAGTGGATTTTCCGGGAATGAGCAGAGGCTATGAAAAACGCTATAGACAGATACTGGCAGAGGTGCATGGACTGGAAGAAAAAAAACATACACTTCGCATAGAGGTAACCGGAACAAAAGAAGCAAAAGCGCAGAATACATACACTTCGATTGATTATGCAGTATTGGAAGGAAGCAGTTATACAGGTGGATTCAAAATGAATATTGCAGTAGACTTTAATTATCCCAGAATGGTACGAGGCTGCGTTCGAAGACCTGATGTAAAGCTGATTCCAGGCGTGCGGGAGTCTTTCAGAATACAAATGCTGTTGGAGGAAGACAAATGAATATGACTATAGATGAATTAAAAAATTATCCTATGCCAAGAGTGATTCCCCTTCCAAAATGGAGTAAAGCGGCAGAAAATTCAGTAATCTGCCTGGATGGAAGCTGGAAAGTAACAGACAAAAAAGATGGTGCAATACAACAGGTTCAGGTGCCCTTTGACATGGGAATTCTTCACAAAAAGGGATTATCACAGCACTACAGATATGAGAGGGAGATACAGCTTCCAAAGAGAGAAAAAAATAGTCGTATTGTGCTGAAATTCCAGGGGATTAATGGTTTTGCCACAGTCTATGTGGATGGAAAACAGGTAGCATATCATGAAAATGGATTTATAACATGGAATGTGGACATTACGGAGGAAGTATGTGGAAAAGATGCCATTTCACTCATTATCGATGTGGATGAAGAAGCAGATATTGTCAGTGCCTATAGCCATGGTGGGATGCTTCACAGCAGTTGGCTGTATGTATTACCGGAAGCTTATGTGAATGCACTTTATCTGTCACCGTTATTTGACGAGGATATGGAAACCTGCAGCCTGCGGGTGGATATGGACCTGGCAGATATGCCTGGAAGCATAGACAGGAGGGGGAAAATACAGTCTGTAGAAATGGCTGCCGGGAAGGAAAAAGGTCGGCTTGCTAGTGCTGCTGTATATAAAGCTGAGTTTGTTTTGTACGATCCAAACGGTATAAAAACAAAGGAGAAATCCCTGGTTTTAGACAATAAAATTAAAGGCTATTACACCGATCAGCTGTATGTAGCCAACCCGGTTCTCTGGGATGCAGAGCACCCAAGACTATACAGATTTGAACTTATATTATATAAATTAGATTCTATCTCTGGTACCTGGGAACTACTGGAAAAGGCAGAAAAAAAGGTGGGTCTCAGAAAGCTGGAACGCAAGGGTAATCGTCTATTTGTAAACCATAATGAGGTGAAATTACGTGGTGTGTGCCGCCATGAAATCAGTCCAAGAAACGGACGTGCATTGACCAATGAGCTGATTGAACAGGATGTAGCATTGTTTAAAGAAGCAAACTGCAACTATATCCGAACCTCCCATTATCCGCCAAGCGAATATTTTCTTGACCAGTGTGATGAGCATGGAATTTACGTGGAAGACGAGCTGGCATTAGCATTTATTGCAAGGACATTGCCCTATACACAGCGTGATCCTAAGGAAACAAACCGTTATCTCAGTCATTTTGCAGAAACAATGGCAAGGGATTACAATCATCCTTGCGTAATTATCTGGTCTCTTTGTAATGAGTCCTTTGGAGGCCATAACTTTGATCTTCTTAATCGCTTTGCGCATTTGAAGGATCCTACCAGAATGACAAAATTCAGCTATCCAATGACTATTCGGGAAGAGCATGAAATGCCAGATATCTGGAGCATTCATTACTCTGAATATAATGCTGACCTGGCAGGAAAAAAGGACAATTTAAGTGTGGGAGGCGCACCTGGAAAAGATATGCCTGTGCTTCATGACGAATATGTACATGTGGCCTGCTACAACCGTGAGGAGATGCGAAGAGATCCAAACATCAGAAGCTACTGGGGCGAAAGCATCCGTATTTTCTGGGATAATATCTGGAATACCCAGGGTGCTCTTGGCGGTGCAATCTGGGCTGGAATCGATGAAACGGATCTTTATGATGGTGGAAACGGACAGATGGAATGGGGAATCATTGATGTCTGGAGAAGAAAGAAACCGGAGTTTTACATGACCAGAAAAGCCTATTCTCCAATTAAAGTTATTCATAGCGAAGTAAAGGCTCAGGAGAAAAAGGTTCTGTTGATTATAGAAAATCGTTTCTGTCACACCAATTTAAATGAAGTCAAAGTGCAGTGGAAATGCGGTGACGAAAACGGTATCTGGAAGCTTCCGGAATGTGCGCCGGGAAAGGTGATTAAGGTTTTACTGCCGCTGGAAAATGCAGAGGATCAGTCTCCGGTTACACTGGAATTCCTGGATGGAAATGACTGCCAGATAGATGAAATGAAGGTGTTTTCCCGAGATTATGTGGAAGCTCCGCTGTTTGAGTTAAGTGCAGATGAAACAGAAAATATAAAAGCTTTAAAGATTCATAAAGAAAACCAGGAAGTTTTCATAACGGGAAATGATTTTAAGTTTTCTTTCAATGTTAAGACCGGCCTTTTGACCGGCGGCTGGGCAAAGCAGAATAATAAAATTCTGGTTGGCGGTCCAATATTAAATGTCCCATACCTGAAGCTAGGAGCCTGGTATATGACCTCTTTTGCAGTGAAAGAAAACCAGAATTTTGTAGAAGTTCGAATTCAAGGCGGATATGAAAAAACGCTATCTATAGAGTGGATAATAGAGATTCAAAATGACGGAACCTTCTACACAACATATCAGATCCTTCACCTGGAAAAACATCTTCCCAAGCAGATAAAGCTTCGTGTAGGTGTAGATTGCGGCGGGCTGGATGAGCTTGGAATAGCATACATTCTGGATCCATCTGTGGACACCTTATCCTGGAGAAGAAATATGGATCCGGATCAGGAGGGACGAATTTCTCTCTATCCAAAGGACCATATTTCCCGAAATCAGGGAACTGCAAAGCGCTTTACCAGATCCAATATCTGGGGTGAAATGCCAGTGACTTCCTGGGGGGAAGACATGCGTGACGATATTCTTTTTGGGCGTTATGATGGAGAATATCATGGAAGTAATGATTTCAAAAGTACCAAAGAGGATGTTGCAGAAGCGTATGTTTATAATGAGGACCGAACTAAAATACAGAATGCATTTAATGGCGAAAAAGATGCTGGTAAAATCGGAATGCTGAAAATATTCGGTGCCCAAAAGGAGTCCGATCAGAACAGAAGGCGGGAAGTCTCCAAAGCTAATATCCGTTTGGAAGTGCTTGATCCGAAAGAAGAAAAAATTCTGGAATCTGACTCACAAATTGCCTATACCGGAACCTGGTATCAGGTAATGGATAAGAAGGAAAGCGACCACGGAACGGAGATGTGGAGCAGGGAAAAAGGTGCTGCACTTACTTGTAAATTTCAGGGTACCGGAATCCTATGGTACGGCCCTCAGGATCCTGCGTTTGGCATGGCAGACGTATATATAGATGGGGAAAAGAAAGCATCCCATATCAGCCAGAGAAGTGCCGGAGTTGATTTCTCCTGCTGCTCTGCAGGTTACGATAAGTGCTATCATTTGCCGATTTTTTCTATTAAAGACCTGCCTTATGGAGAGCATACGATTCGTATTGAGGTGTGCGGGGAAAAAGCAGAAGACGCCACGGATTGTTACATAGTTCTGGACTATCTGCGAGTACTTGGAAGGAATCATACAGAGCCCGTTAAGCTGATGATAAACCAGGATTTTTCCTACCCGCATATATCCTGGGGAAATGTGAGAAAGCCCCCGCTTGTTATGAGAGATGGCACCTGTGGCACTTTTAAGATGAAGCTGTGCACAGTCACTAAAACATGCCAGGTTGATAAATAATAGATTATAAAACAGGAGAATACATAAAATGATCGAATTAACAGACCCGAAAATACAGAAGTATCTGACTCCTTACCGTTATGAAAAACCAGTACTTCATGGATCCGGAATTCTTGGTGCATTTGATGAAAAAGCAGTAGATATTCCATTTGTTTTCTGGCATCAGAACAAGTATTATATGTTGTATACAGGCTTCGACGGCAAAGGATATCAGTCAGCCTTAGCAACCAGTGATGATCTTCTTCACTGGGAGCATAAAGGCGTAATTCTCAAACGAAATCTGGATTCCGACCGTTGGGATCGCATTGGCGGTGCAGCTACCTGGATGATTAAAGAAAGCGATGATTTTAATCAGATTCCAAAGCTTGGAAAAGTAGAGGGAAAATATTGGCTGGTTTATCATTCTTATCCTTCCACAGGCTATGAAAATGGCCCCGCTGAAATTGGTCTGGCGTGGACAGAAGACGAAGAGCTGCTGGACTGGCATTTTCCTGATAAGCCTTGCTTCTCCTGGAAAGACGGTGCCGACTGGGAAGCTGGCGGACTCTATAAAGCCTGCATTATCCGCAATAATGACATTTGGTACATGTTTTATAATGCAAAAGACAAAGAAGAACGCTGGACGGAACAGACAGGTGTTGCAACCTCAAAGGATCTTCTTCACTGGGAAAGATATGAAGGAAATCCAGTGATGAAGGTAAACCGGGAATCCTGGGATGAGCGCTTTGTATCTGATCCATATATTGTGAAGGATGGGGATATTTGGGTAAATTTTTACTTTGGCTATGGCAAGATTTATGAGGATGGACACAGTCACGCCCAGGAAGGACTGGCCCTGTCTGCTGATCTCCTTCACTGGGAAAAAGTAAGGGAACCAATCCTCTCTTTTGGCCCGGAGGGAACTTATTACAGCGGTCATGTTCATAAGGCATCTATTGTAAAAAAAGATGACACATTGTATCACTTTTACTGTGCAACCTGCCCTTGGAAAGAGGGAGATCCAACTAGTGCATACGGTGAATACAGAACCATATGCGTAGCAGCAAATAAGAAATTTTGACCTGATTCTGACAAAAATAAACGCACATAAACAGAACAATATTATGATACAAAAGAAACAGGAGAGTGTATGAAACATTTACAAGCTTTGCTTCAGGGAAAGTGTACCAGCCACATTTTGCCATTCCTTTGGATGAAAGGGGAAGATAATGAAACTATCAAAAAAGAGCTGGATAAAATAGAGGCATGCGGTATCCGTGAGGTTTGTCTGGAATCCAGACCACATCCGGATTTCTGTGGCCCTAAGTGGTGGGAAAATCTGGATTTTATTTGTGAAGAAGCTGAAAAAAGAGGCCTTCGTCTCTGGATTCTGGATGATAAAAAGTTTCCAACGGGATATGCTAACGGAGGATTTGAAAAGCACCCGGAAAAGTCAAAGCTGTACCTTGGAGAGCGACATATGGACATTATGGGTCCCTGCCGCAACAGTGCAGTTCTGGTGGAAAATTTTATTCCTTCAGATGGAAGACTACTGGGAATTCTGGCAGTACCAAAGCCAGATGGACAGACTTTGGCAATAAAAGGAAGCGGCATTTTGAATCTTACAGATACCATGGAAAACGGTTTTGTGTACTTTGATCTTCCAGAAGGAGCTTATCGCCTTTTTATCTTATTTACCACCAGAACCGGGGGCGGAAGAGATCATTATATGAATCTGATCGATTCCTCATCTGTCAAGGTATTGTTGGATGAAGTTTATGAAAAGCATTACGCTCGCTACAGTAAATATTTCGGAAATGTGATTGCTGGCTTCTTCTCTGATGAGCCAGAGCTTGGCAACGTAAAAGGCTATCCCTTTGACAACATGTTAGGCCAGAAAGATATCAGATTGCCTTGGAGCGATGAGCTGGAAAGAAAACTAACAGAGACCTGGAAAGAGGAATTTCTCACCAATCTTCCTGCATTGTGGTACGATTCCGAAGAAAAAACCGCAAAGGTTCGTACAGAATATATGGATGCAATGACCCATTTGGTACATACCTGTTTCAGCAATCAGATTGGAAGCTGGTGTCAGGTACATGGTGTAGAATATATCGGACATATTATTGAAGATGACAATGCACATGCGCGGATGGGCTGCAGCATCGGACATTATTTCAGAGAAATGGAAGGACAGCATATGGCTGGCATTGATGTTGTTCATCATCAGATTGTACCGGGATTTACACAACCGGTTCATCAATGGATTGCAGGAGACCGCGACGGCGAATTTTTCCATTTCGGACTGGCCAAATTAGGAAGCTCGGCAGCTCATATTCAAAAAAACAAAAAAGACCGTGCGCTGTGTGAAATCTTCGGAAACTATGGATGGGCAGAAGGTAATTCCTTTATGAAATGGCTGACTAACCATATGCTTGTAAGAGGAATTAATGAGTTCACGCCACATGCTTTTTCCATGAAATATCCGGATCCTGATTGTCCACCACATTTTTATGCAGGCGGCAATAATCCGGGATTTGAGTGCTTCACCTGGCTCATGCAGTACATGAACAGGAGTGCCCATTTTCTCAGCAGTGGAACCCATCTGGCAGATGCAGCAATCCTTTATCACGGAGAAAGCGAGTGGTGTGGCGAAGCAATGTACTTCCAGAAACCAGGCCGCGTCCTTATGGAAAAACAGCTGGATTATGATGTGATTCCGGCAGATATTTTGGCAGAAGCTATCGTAGAAAATGGAGTGTTGAAGATTCTGGACAAGACCTACGCAAGTCTGATTCTTCCATATGCGCAGTGCTTGGATGAGCGTGTAGTGCAGTTTATAGAAGCCAATCAGAAAAATAAATTAAAGGTTTACATAATTGATAAATTGCCTGAAAAAACTACCAAAGGAACAGAATTGCCGGAAGCATTTTCCAAGTGGGTAGAGATTGTAACATTAGATAATCTGGCAAAAAAAGCTGCGGCAGAAAGTGAAAAGCACAGGATGCGTAAACTTGCAGTTACAGATAACGGTAAGGGAACAATTTCCGAAAACCTTCAGGACCTTCGCATGATCGTGAACCAGACAGAGGAAGGGATTTGCGCGATGCTGTTTAATGAAAGCGTGTTCAGAAGAGCTGATTTTGCTTTGCTTGTACAGGATGAAAAAATGGATGGACTGACTCTTTATGATTCCTGGTTTAATTGCGCTAAAAGCTTTGATTTGAAGTCTTATCCGGCACAGACAGAAGGCTATGCACATCAGATTCTGGGAAGTCTGGAGCCTGGAGAGAGCTGCTTTTTATGTCTGGAATCAATAAAGTATATTAAAGAAGAAGGACAAAAAATTGAGCCTGATATATTTCGTCTCGAGAAACAGACTACTCTCTATATTCCGTGGAAAGTAACTACCAAAGGGGGAAAAACTCTGCAGCTAAAAGCAGATAAAGAGCTTCCAAACATGAACGGAAGGGGCTATTTTCCAGCTTATACGGGAAGCTATCTATATACAGGAAGCTTCAACTGGAAGAAGAACGAAGGAGAGCATTATAGCTTGAAATTCCCGGAAGCGGCGGATTGCCTGAAGGTGAAATTAAACGGAGAAGACGTGGGTTATCTGGCTGGTTTCCCTGCAAAAGTGGAGATTACAGATGCACTTCTGGACGGTGAAAACCATCTTGAAATCAAGGTGGATACTACTCTGGTTTGGAAGTTGAAAGATGGTGCATCTACTCACCTGCAGCTACCTGCAACCGGAATTACAGAAGCACCGGTGATAGAGACGTATATTTGAGAATGAAAGGAAATATAAATTATGGAAAAGCAAATTTTATTCTCCAAGTTAAATGGTTTCGTCCATGGTGGAGACTATAATCCGGAACAGTGGCTGGATCGTCCTGACATTCTGGAAGAAGATATCAGAATGATGAAAAAAGCAGGTGTGAACTGTGTTACACTTGGCGTTTTTTCTTGGTCCGTATATGAGCCTAGGGAAGGCGAATTTCACTTCGAGTGGCTGAAAAAAATTATGGACAGTTTATATGAAAACGGCATTTATACGATCCTTGCCACACCATCCGGCGCAAGACCTGCATGGTTGGACAAAAAGTATCCGGAAGCAATGCGAGTTGGAAAAAACGGCCAGCGAAATCATCATGGGGTGCGTCACAATCACTGCATGTCCTCACCGGAATATCGCAAAAAAACAGCACTTATGGACAAACTGCTGGCTGAGAAATTCGGACAGCATCCTGGTCTTATTATGTGGCATGTTTCCAATGAGTTAGGCGGAGAGTGCTATTGTCCTCTGTGCGTAGAGCGTTTTCAGAAGTACCTGAGCGAGCAGTTTGATCATGAAATCGACAAATTAAATCAGGCATGGTGGACAACCTTCTGGAGTCATCGTTACAATGATTTTGATCAGATTGAGCCGCCATTTGCAAATGGTGAAGGCAGTATTATGGGGCTGAACCTGGAGTGGAAACGATTTACTACCTGGAATATGAATGATTTTATGAATTCTGAAATTCAAGTACTCAAAGAGATTACCCCGGATATCCCTGTGACAGCAAATTTTATGATGCTTTACAATGGTCTTGATTACCGAAAAATGGCACCGTTTCTGGATGTGATCTCCTGGGACAGCTATCCACAATACAACAATGATTATGAAAGCTTGTATGAAACCATGACAGAAAATGGGTTTCATCACGCAGTGATGCGCGGGTTGAAAAAGGACAAGCCCTTTATGCTGATGGAAAGTGCACCTGGGCTGGTAAACTGGCATCCGTATAATAAAGTAAAAAGACCTGGCGTTCACAAGCTTGCGTGTATGCAGGCAATTGCCTGTGGTTCCGATACTGCTCAGTATTTTCAGTGGAGAAAAGGCCGCGGCTCCTTTGAGCAGTATCATGGAGCTGTTGTAGATCACCTTGGAAAGGATGATACCAGAATTTTCAGGGAGGTGGCAGAGGTTGGTGCTTTGCTCAAAAAAATTGCCCCTGCAGCAGGAACACTGGTAAAAGCAAAAACAGCTCTGTTATTTGACTGGGACAACCGTTGGGCAATCCAGGATGTAAAAGCATTAAGTGAAAACACAAAAAATTATGAAAAAACCTGCATTGGAATCTGGAAAGAATTTCAGAAGCTGGGAGTAGAAATGGATGTGGTTGGTTCCAGTGATGATCTTAGTGATTATAAAGTAGTTGTAGCGCCTATGCTTTATCTTCTCCAGTCGGGAACCACAGAAAATCTGCAGAAATTTGTGAAAAACGGCGGTCAGCTTCTAGCCACTTATTTTACCGGATATGTGGATAAAGATACCTTGTGCTATCTTGGCGGTTTTCCAGGAGACGGGCTGGCAGAGTTGTTCGGAGTGATTAGTGAGGAAATTGACACCTTATATTCCTCTGATAGAAACAGCTTGTGTTTTCCTGATGGAAAAAAATGGACTGTATATGATTACGCAGAAATCTTACGGGTTCAGGATGCACAGATCCTGGCTTCCTATGGAACTGATTTCTATGAGGGAAGTGCCGCATTAACTGTAAAAGAATGGGAAAGCGATACTCATACCGGAGAAAATGGTCGTGCCTATTACATAGCAGCAAGAGTTGCACCTGAAGAAATGGGAAGTCTGTTTGAAACAATGCTTGCTGATGCCGGAATTGCAGTTAAGGATCTTCCGGGAGAAGTGGAATACCATCAACGTCAGGGAGAAGACACTACCTATGAATTCTATCTGAATCATGGCAAAGAAAAATCGCTGATAAAGAATGTAACAGGTAGGAATTTGCTCACAGGAGAAGATATTAACGAAACCTTATCGCTAGCTGCTTATGATGTGGCGGTGATTTGTAAACAGTCATAACAATAATAAATGTGACACTAAATAAAGAAATTGGACTTGACGATAAATATAAAATAATCGTACAATTTTTATAGTTTTAGAAGCGTAAAAATTTTATAGAAGGAGACAAGTAAAATGAAATTAGGAATTGTTTATACTAGCACAACACCAGAGCTTATTGAGTGTGTAAACGAAGAAATCAGAAAAAATCTCGGAGATACACCGGAAATTCTCAACTATCAGGATCCGTCTATTCTTGCAGAGGTAAGAGAGCATGGCTATGTAACTGCAGGTGCAGCAGCCCGCCTTGTGGGAATGTACATGCAGGCTGTTTCTGACGGAGCGGATGCAATTTTAAACTGCTGCTCTTCTGTTGGAGAGGTTGCAGATGCCGCACAGAATATCGGACGCTACACAGGTATCCCGATTGTTCGTATTGATGAGGAAATGTGCCGTGAAGCAGCTCGCCTTGGTAAGAGAGTAGGCGTACTTGCAACTCTTCCTACCACACTGGAGCCTACCAAGAATACAGTCTCCCGTGTTGCAAGAGAAATGAACAGCCATGTAGAATTGGTTGACGGACTTGTAGACGCATTCGGTGCAGACCAGGATAAATTTAAAGCACTTCTTTGTGCAAAGGCAGAAGAAATCGCAGATCAGGTAGATGTGGTTCTTTTGGCTCAGGGATCTATGGCATATGCAGAAGATGCAATTCATGAGAAAATCGGCAAGCCGGTACTTTCCAGCCCTCGATTTGGAGCACAGGCGCTGGCAGCAGCATTGAAAGCAAAAGGACTATAAAAGTTTAAATTCTTACGGATTTTTTTGGTAAAGATATTAGCTAAAGTTCATAAAAACAAGAACTTAAAATCAGCTATTATTCAGTATTTACAAACTCTGTCGAAAATGGTAGTATAATTTCAACAAGTTAAACATCCTACGTTATACGTAACAGAAAGGGTATGGTGAAGAAATGAGAAAGAAAGTATCTCGTGTAGCAATTAGTATGTGCGCAGCTGCAAGTATGGTCTTGAGTGTAGTTGCACCGGCAATGACAGTAGCAGCTGAGACAACAGATGAGCCAGTTGAACTGACTGTATGGTCATGGGATAAGACTATGAACGGTACAACATTTGAGGTTGCCGATAGTCTGGATGACGATGTAACTGTAAATTTCGTAGAAATGTCCAAAGCAGACTGCCTTCAGAAAATTCATACTGTACTGGCGTCTGGTGTAACAGATGATTTACCGGATATTGTTTCTATCAGTGATTTAAATGCACAGGGATATCTGATGTCTTATCCGGATGCATTTCTTCCAATGGATGATTATATTAACTATGATGATTTTGCATCATACAAAAAAGACATGGTATCTTATGATGGTGTAGGATATGGCGTTCCATATGATACTGGTGTTGCAGCACTGTTTTATCGCACTGATTATATGGAAGAAATCGGCGTAACTGATGAGGATATGCAGGATCTCACATGGGACGAGTACCTTGCACTTGGCGAGAAGCTGAAAGAAAAAGGACATATGCTTCAGACCTACAACCCGAATGATATTGCAGAGTTCCAGATTATGCTTCAGTCTACTGGAAAATGGTTCACAGATAATGACGGAAATGCTGATTTTGTAAACAATGATGCATTAAAAGAATGCTATGATGTATTCAAAAAACTTAATGAATCCGATTTCTGCCAGGTAGTAAGTGACTGGACAGGATTTGCAGGAGCAATCAACAATGGTGATGTAGCATGTGTTATGAGAGGCAGCTGGATTACATCTACAATTATGGCTGGCGAAGATCAGAGCGGAAAATGGAAAATGGCACCTATTCCGAAGATGAGCACAGAAGGTGCTACTCACTATTCCAACCAGGGTGGTTCAAGCTGGTTCGTTCTGAAGAATTCTAAAAACGCAGAAGCAGCTGCCAAATTCCTTGGTAAAACCTTCGGTGGAAGCGTCGAGATGTATGATTCTCTTATGAAGAGCAATAACATTATCGGAACTTACCTTCCTGCATCTGATTGTGAAGCTGTAGAAGCTGCATCTGATTTCTTCAGCGGACAGCAGATTAATAAAACACTGGTAGAGTGGGAAGCTCAGATCCCATCTGTAAACACCGGCGCATTCAGCGCAGAAGCCCAGAGCGCATTACTTGCAGTGACTCCGAACATCCTTAATGGCAGCGATCTGGATACTGAATTAGCAGCGGCAGAAGAGCAGTTTAACCAGACTATTCAGTAAATAAACGTAAAGAAGATAATTAAAATAAAGAAATTAAGGGGCGGAGTGATTCGCCCCTTTTCTAAAATAAAAAGATAATGGATATAGAACGGAAAGGAGATTCCATGAAAGGTAGCACATTGGAAAAAAAGAATTCCCGTATTGGCTGGACAATGGTAATTATTGCTTCTGTGCTGATTCTGGCATTTAGTTATATCCCTATGGTGCAGGCATTTCTTTTATCCTTAAAAACAGGAAAAGGAAATAATCTGACCTTTGGCGGCGTAGCCAACTATGTAAGAATGCTTAATGATACCGGGTTTAAAACAACGATTGGTAATACATTATTTTATGCAGTGATCCAGATCCCAATCATGCTGCTTCTTGCATTATTAGTTGCAGTCTTATTGAATTCTGAAACCTTAAAACTGAAAGGCTTTTACAGAACCTGTATCTTTCTGCCATGCGTAACTTCTCCTATTTCTTACGCAATTCTGTTTAAGAACATTTTTGCAACAGATGGAGTTGTGAACCATGTTCTGTTATCACTTGGACTGATTAAATCCCCAATTGCATTTATTTTGGATCCTGTCTGGGCAAAATTCGTTATCATCATCGCCCTGATCTGGCGTTATTCCGGATACTATATGATCTTCTTTTTATCTGCACTGCAAAATACAGATAAGTCAGTATACGAAGCTGCTAAAATTGACGGGGCTAATTTCAGACAGTCCTTCTTTAAGATCACAATGCCGATACTGAAGCCAATTATATTCCTTACCAGCATTATGGCAGTAACCAACACACTTCAGCTGTTCGATGAGGTTGTAAACCTGACAGGAGGCGGCCCTGGAAATGCAACCAGAACGATTTCCGAATACATTTACGATCTTTCCTTTAACTATGTTCCGAATTATGGATATGCAGCAGCTGTTTCTTATGTGGTCCTGGTGATCATTGTACTTATTACAATCGTTCAGAAGAAAGTGACAGGTGATCATGATGAATAAAAAACATTTAATTGGTGAAGGTTTTAAACATGTATTTTTGATGACATTGTCATTACTTTGTGTATTCCCATTTTACTGGATGATTGTGGGAATGACAAATAGCTCTGCTGACATTACAATGGGAAAACTCACCTTTGGAAATAAACTGGCAGAAAATGTTACAAATGCTTTTAACTATTCCAATCTGTGGAGAGCATTTGGAAACTCCCTTTTACTGGCGGTAATCGTTACCGGTATAGGTCTTTTAATCTGCTCCATTGCAGGTTATGCCTTCGTTGTATTTCCAAGCCGTGGAAAAGAAATCCTTTTCCTTGCGCTGATCGCATCCATGATGGTACCTTTTGCAGCAAAGATTATTCCAATGTTCCGTATGTTTTCCAAAATGGGACTTTTAAACAATTATCTGGCAATTATTCTTCCGGCAATCGGCTCTCCGTTTTTGATTTTCTTCTTTAAGCAGAATGCCTATTCCTTCCCGAAGGATACGCTGGAAGCAGCCAGAATGGACGGACTGAATGAATATCAGATCTTTTTCAAAATTTTTATGCCAATGATGAAGTCCACATATGCTGCAGCCGGAATATTCATGTTCATGGCAAGCTGGAACAACTACATGTGGCCACTGATCGCACTGCAGAGTGACACAAAATTTACACTGCCGCTGGTGGTAGCAAACCTTGCCTCCGGATTTACACCGGATTATGGTATGACAATGGTTGGTATTGTGCTTTCCACATTGCCAACAATCATAGTATTCTTTACCTTACAGAAATCCTTCGTTGAAGGTATGACTGGATCTGTTAAATAAAAATACAAACAATTAAGGAGACACAGGAATGAAAGGACAGAAAATAAAAGAACTCTATTTCGGAGGAGACTACAATCCGGACCAGTGGGATGAGGCTACCATCCGCAAGGATATGGAATACTTCAAGAAATGCCATATCAATTATGTCGCTCTTCCCGTTTTTTCCTGGGCAAAGCTTGAGCCGGAAGAAGGCGTTTATAATTTTGAATGGCTGGATAAGATCCTGGACATTCTCTGGGAAAATAAAATTTACGTTTGCCTTGCCACTTCTACTGCAGCACAGCCGGAATGGATGAGCAAGAAATATCCGGAAATTATGCCTGTAGATAATAACGGACTGAAGCGCACTCACGGAATGCGTAATTTCTATTGTGTAAACAGCGAAAAATACAGAGAAAGAGCAGCTGCCCTTGCGGAGCAGATGGCACTTCGGTACAAAGACTATCCGGGGCTTGTGGCATGGCATGTAGCTAATGAGTACAGTACATTCTGCCACTGCGAAAACTGCGAGAAGAAGTTTCGTGTATGGTTGAAAAAGAAATATGGAACTACAGAAGAATTGAATAAGAGATGGAACACCTCCTTCTGGGGTAGAACAGTTTATGATTTTGATACCATCATGCTTCCCACAGAAAGAAATGATGATGACAGATTTTTCCCGGCAAAGCAGCTGGATTACCAGCGGTTTGTTACCGATACTACAGAGGAATGCTTCTTAAACGAAGCTGGCGTACTTCGCAGAATTACTCCGGACATTCCGGTGTTCAGTAATATTTCCGGATTTATTAAAAAGCTGAATCAGTTTCAGCTGACCAGAAATATGGACATTGTGGGGTGGGACAACTATCCGTCACCAAAGGATGACGCTGCTTTCCCGGCATTAAAGCATGATATTATGAGAGGGCTAAAGGACGGTGCCTCTTACATGGTTGCAGAGCAGTCTCCGAACCAGCAAAACTGGCAGCCATATAATAAGCTGAAAAGACCTGGAGAGGCAAGACTTCTTGCATATCAGGGAATTGCTCATGGTGCAGACAGCTCTTTATATTTCCAGATGCGTCAGTCTGTTGGCGGACAGGAGAAATTCCATGGTGCAATTATTTCTCATGCAGGAACAGATGATACCAGGATTTTCAGGGAGTTTGAGCAGCTGGGAGCTGAGCTTCATCAGCTTGGCGGACAGATTCTGGATGCGAGAACAAATGCTGATGTAGGAATTCTCTTTGACTGGGACAACTGGTGGGCACTGGAGCTTTGCAGCGGTCCAACTAAGGATATGGATTACCTGCTTCAGGTGGCTCACTATTATCGTGCATTTCACAAGCAGAACATTGCAGTGGACATTGTGAAATTCACAAGTGACCTAGATTCCTATAAGGTTGTGGTTGCACCTCTTGCATACATGGTAAAGCCTGGATTTGCAGAGCGACTGACTAAATTTGTGGAAAACGGCGGAACACTGATTGGAACCTATATGACAGGCATTGCAGATGAAACAGACCGCTGCATCTTTGGGGCATATCCGGGCCCACTTCGCAATGTATTTGGCCTGTGGGTGGAAGAGACAGATGCACTTTATCCGGAAGAAACCAATCAGATTATTATGAATGAAAATAGGGAAGTCTACAGCTGCAGCTTCCTGTGTGACCGTCTCAGATTGGAAAATGCAAAGACACTTGGAACTTATGGAAGTGATTTCTATGCAGGAGAGCCATGCGTCACAGTAAACGAATACGGAAAAGGAAAAGCTTATTACCTTGGAACACAGCCAGATGAGGCATTTTTAAAGATGTTTGTTCATAAGGTATGCGAGGAAGCGGATGTGCATCCGGTACTTCAAGTGGAAGAAGGCATTGAGGTAACCAGCAGAGAAAATGAAAACGGCAAATTCTATTTTGTTATGAATCATAATGCGGCAGAGAAACAAATAGTGCTTCCGGAAGGCAAATGGGAAAATCTGATCGGGGCACAGACGGAAAATGGAAAACTAATTTTGAAAGCAAGAGATGTAGCTGTTTTAAAATGCCAGTAAAGTAGTGTATAATAATACCAGAGTTCAAATACCGAAAATCGCCTGCTCCTGTGCAGTGCGTTTTCCGGTGCTTATAGTGCGGTATATATTATAAAAGTCAGGGGGAGCAGATATGCCCGAAAAGAACAATTTACTGAAAAAGCAACTTCATAAAGACAGCGTTGTAAATCAGGTAGTGAAACAGATTACGGATTCGATTATTGCCGGAAACCTGAAGCCGGGTGATAAACTTCCTACTGAGCCGGAGCTGTGTGAAAATTTTGGTATTGGAAGAAATTCTGTGCGTGAAGCCATTAAAATTCTGGAAGCGTATGGGGTGGTTTACATAAAAAGAGCGGAAGGAACCTTTGTAAACGATACCTACAATCATAAAATGCTAGACCCGATGCTGTACGGAATTCTTCTGGATAAGAATATGAGAATAGACATTATTCAGGTTCGTAAAGTTCTGGATACCGGAATGCTGTATCAGATTATAGGCGGAATCACAGATGAAAAGATGAACCAGATTTTGAAGAAATTCGATAATCTGAAAACAGTTGTTTTGAGCGAAAATGTTACTGCCAAGCAGGTGTTGCAGGCTGATGTTGATTTTCATCTGACTCTTGTAGAAAGCACGGAAAATCCTATTTTATGCAACATACATGAGTATGTAGACCGAATTACCACTCCGTCCAGGGAAAAAACGGTGGAGCTGGTTCTGGAGAAGAATCAGAAAGAGACATTCATTCTGCTTCATCAAAAGATAATCAATCTTCTTCTGGAAAAAAATTATCAGAAAATCGAAAGCGTTCTGGCAGAGCATTATCAGTTCTGGGTAGAAGGCTAAGCCATGTGAAGAAAACATGACATAAAATAAAGAATGTGGACTTGAGATTTCAAAAAAAGAACTGTAAAATTTTTATATCGTATAATGTGTAAGCAGTGTGTTTATAACAAAACTGCACAATTAAAGGAGAACAACCATGCTGACAGATACAACCAGATCCCCTTACGCGAAGGTTCATGCGCTGGACGGGATGAAAGTAAAATGGACAGGCGGTCTTTGGAAGGAACGCTTTGATACCTGCGCGAACAGTACTGTGCCTCAGCTGAAGCATATGTTTGACAGCAAGGATATCAGCCATGTAGTGGAGAACTTTAAAATCTGCGCAGGAGATGAGCAGGGAGACTTTGACGGAACTGTTTTCGGAGACGGAGACTTTTATAAATGGATGGAATCTGCCATTTATACGGCTTATCAGACAGACAACCAGCTTCTGAAGGATGAGATTGAAAAATATATTGATCTCATCGGAAGAGCACAGCAGCCGGACGGCTATCTTTCCACCAAGCAGATCATTGGAGAGAGAAGCGGAAACGGCGTTTCCAGAATGGGAGATATTAACGATTTCGAGGTATACAACTTCGGACATATGTTTACAGCGGCCTGTGTACATAAAAGAATTACAGGTAAGGACAGCTTTCTTGCAATTGCAGCCAGAACGGCAGATTATCTGGAACACTTGTATGAAGAGGCAGAGCGCACAGGAGAAGTACAGACTGCAGTCTGCCCTTCCCACTATATGGGACTTGTGGAAATGTATCGTACCACTGGCGAGGAACGTTATCTAAAGCTTGCAAAGCAGGCGATTGCGCTTCGTGACAGCGTAAAGAACGGTTTGGATGACAACCAGGATAAGATTCCGCTGAAGCAGCATGAGAAAATTCTTGGACATGCAGTTCGTGCCAATTATCTCTATGCAGGTGTAGCAGATCTTTGCCTGGAAGAGGAAGATCCGGACTATATCAATGTTCTCCACAAAGTATGGAGAAGCCTTGTGGATAAAAAGCTTTATATTACCGGCGGATGTGGAGCCTTGTATAATGGTGCCTCTCCGTATGGATACTTTTTTGATCATCAGCTTGTTCATCAGGCATATGGCTATGAATATCAGCTTCCGAATATTACTGCATACAATGAGACCTGTGCATCTCTTGGCGGTGTTTTCTGGGCATACCGCATGTTCCAGCTGGAGCCAAAGGCAGAGTACTTTGATATTCTGGAACGAATGATGCTGAATACCAACCTGGCAGCACTGAGCCTGGATGGAAAAAGATTTTTCTATGAAAATATGCTAAGACGCGCCAAGAAGCTTGATTATAAGCTGATCTGGCCACTTACAAGAAGTGAATATATTCTCAGTTACTGCTGTCCTCCAAACCTGGCAAGAACCATTGCCCAGTCCAGTGAGTATGCATATCTTACATCTGATAACAGCGTATGGACCGGCATGTACGGTGCAAGTGAAGCACAGGTGAAGCTGGAAAATGGAGGAGAATTCACACTGGTGCAGTCCACAGATTATCCGTTCGATGGAGCAATCCGCTTCACAGCAAAGAATGTGAAGGTAAATGCTCCTGTTCACTTAAGACTGCGTGTTCCGGGATGGGCAGCTTGTGGTCACATCAAGGGCGCTGGCACAGACCGCGAGCTGACAGCAGCAGATGCAGGCACTTATCTGGATATTCTCGTAGAGGATTTACAGAATATGGATGTACAGCTGAATCTGGATATGAAGATCCGCTATACAGTAGCTAATAACATGGTTGAAGAAACTGTGGGACAGGCTGCAATTGAGAGAGGACCATTGGTATATTGCTGCGAGAGTGTAGATACCCATGCATCGACTCTGGATGACATTTATCTGGATCTGAATGCAGAGTTTGTTCCTGTTGAATTTGAAATCGAGGGAAGAAAAATGACAGCTCTTGAGACAGAGGAATACACGATTGATCGTTCTGAATTTGACAGAAATGCACTGTATCAGCCGCTGAAATACCACGGTATGAGCAAAAAACATGTACGCCTGATCCCATATTATGCGTGGGATAATCGTGATTACGGCGAGATGAGAATCTGGTTTCCAATTGCATATACCGTATAAAAATGGGCACTGTGCCCGTAATTGACTGGGCAATAATACACCAACAGAATGGAGAGTTATAGAAGCTATGGAATGCAAAGTAATTCCTTTCCAGACTGCTGCGGAAAGAGACAAAACAGATGCCGACAAGGCAGAAGCACTTCTTTCCAAGGCAATGGAAGGTTTTCATAAAAAACTGGTAGTACTGGACGATGATCCGACTGGAGTTCAGACCGTTCATGATGTGTCTGTTTATACTGACTGGGAAGAAGAATCCATTCGCAAGGGATTTGAGGAAAAAGAAAACATGTTTTTTATCCTCACCAATTCACGGAGCTTTTCTGTAGAGGAAACTACAAGAGTTCATCTGGATATTGCCGCAAGAGTGGCAAAGGTTGCCAGAGAACTGGGACAGGATTTTATGATTATTTCCCGTGGAGATTCTACTTTAAGAGGTCACTATCCGCTGGAAACACAGCTTCTGGCAGACGGTCTGACAAAAAATGAGGGCGCTGTTGTTGATGGGGAGATTATCTGCCCGTTTTTCCCAGAGGGCGGACGCTATACAATGGATAACATCCATTATGTAAAAGAACAGGACAATCTGGTTCCTGCCGGAATGACAGAGTTTGCAAAAGACAAGACCTTCGGCTACAAATCCTCCGACCTTACGGAATATGTTGAGGAAAAAACAGCCGGAAAATATAAAAAAGAAGACTGCATCACAATTTCTCTGGAAGAGCTGAATGCGTTGGATATACAGGGGATCAAAGCAAAGCTTATATCTGCGAAAGACATGGCGAAGATTATTGTGAATGCAGTTTCCTACGCAGATCTGAAGGTTTTTTGTACAGCACTGGTGCTTGCTATGAAAGAGGGAAAACATTATATGGCAAGAACAGCAGCAGCTTTTACCAAGGTAATGGGACGCATTCTGGACCAGCCTCTTCTTGGAAAAGCACAGCTGGAGGGTGCGACCAAAAACGGTGGAATCGTTCTGATCGGTTCCCACGTGAAGAAGACTACAGACCAGCTGAACTGTCTGAAGGAACTGGACGGACAGGTCGATTTTATGGAATTCCAGGTAAACACCGTTTTCGAAGAAAATGGTCTGGAGAAAGAGGTAGAGAGAACGGTGAAGGCAGCAGAGGAAAAAATCCTTTCAGGCAGAACCGTTGTAATTTATACAAGCAGACAGCTTCTTGCACCGGAGAACATGACTCCGGAGGAGAAACTGCAGATTTCCGTAAAAATTTCCAATGCTGTGACAAGCATTATCGGCAAGCTTCAGGTGAAGCCGAAATTCATTATAGCAAAAGGCGGAATCACATCCTCGGATGTGGGAACCAAGGCACTTCATGTAAAGAAAGCCCGGGTTATGGGGCAGGTGAAGAAGGGAATTCCGGTTTGGATGACCGGAGAAGAGAGTAAATTCCCCGGAATGCCTTATATTATTTTTCCAGGCAATGTAGGGGAAGTAAGTACTCTGAAGGAAATCGTGGAAGAATTAATTTGAAAAGCTGTGAAATCATGAAAAGCATGATGTAACCATAAGATCTACTTAAATGGGAGGCAATAAGATGAGAAAAGTAATTATTTCTCTGGCACCTGTACAGGCAGGAACCAGTGTGGATGCAGTAAAACTTGCAGAGGATGTTGAGAAAAGCGTAAAGCTTGGCGCGGCCATGTGCCATCTTCACTGCCGTAAACCGGATGGAAGCCTTACACCGGATATTTCTTACATGTCTGAGTGCTTTGACGAGATTTTGAAACGTACAGATGTAGTTGTTCAGGCTTCTACAGGTGGTGTCTCTGACATGAATATTCAGGATCGCTGTAATCCCTTGGATTATCCCAAGGTAGAGAGTGCATCACTGAACGGTGGAAGCACAAACCTGGGAGAAGCAGTATATATCAATTCCTTTGACGATATCCGCTACTGTGCAGATGCAGTTTATAAAAGAGGGATTCTTCCGGAAACTGAGGTTTTTGATATCGGAATGCTGCACAATATGGCAGTTGTGAAATCTGAGCAGCCATTTGCAGACCCCATGTTATTCAACCTGGTATTCGGTCACAAGGGTGGCATGCAGCCTACACCTGAAATGTTGGCAGCTTTTCGCTCCTTTGTTCCATCCGATGCACTTTGGGGTGTTACTCATTTCGGACGCGATAACTGGACCTTCCTGGCAGCCGCTATCGCTATGGGTGCAACTGTAGTCCGTGTGGGCTTTGAAGACAGCCACTATCTTGAAGATGGCGTGGATGCAAAGTACAACTGGCAGGTTGTTGAGAAGCTGGTGAACCTGATTCGCGCTATGGGTCTGGAGCCTGCAACACCAGATGAAGCAAGACAGATGCTGAAGCTTAGAAAACGCTAAATGAATTCTAGAATACAGGAATCATTTGTATAAAGAAAGGTCAGGGATAAGAAATGCTCGCAATTAAAAAAATTTATATGGATTATGAAACTGCTCCTGTAGGCGTTTCTCATATGCCCCAGTTTGCCTGGGAGCTTGTCAGCGATAAGAAAAATGTAAAACAGAAATCCTATGAGCTTCAGATCGCAAAGGATGCTGATTTTACAGATTTGATTTACAACAGCGGAAAAACAGAGTCCGAGGAGTCTGCTCATGTTTATGTCCAGGGGACATTAGAAAATGCAAAACGCTATTTTGTCCGCGTGAAAGCCGCAGATGGAGAGGAAGAAACTTTGTGGAGCGACACCGCTTCCTTTGTAACTGCACTTGCAGGCGCAAATGGCGAGTGGGAGGAAGGTGCACCTGCATGGAAAGCACCTTTCGTATCTGCCGAGACAGACGATTCCTACAAAAATGCTTCCAAGGGAACCTATGTAAGAGGAAACTTTGAAATTAAAAAAGAAGTAAAGGAAGCCTATGCATTTACCACTGCCCTTGGCCTGTATCAGTTTTATCTGAATGGCAGAAAGGTTGGCGAGGATGAAATGACACCTGGCTGGACTTCTTATAGGAGACATCTTCTTTACCAGACCTATGATGTAACGGAATATCTGCAGAAGGGTATAAACGGTGCCGGCGCTATGCTTGCTCCTGGCTGGTATAAGGGTGTTATGGGACTTACAAAAGCCCGCAACAATTATGGTGATCAGACAGCTTTTACCATGGAGATCGTGGTCCGCTATACAGATGGAACCACAGAATCTATCTGCACAGATACCTCCTGGACCGGCTGTGATTCTCCTGTTGTTTTTGCGGAAATTTATGATGGTGAAACTTATGATGCAAATCTGGAAATTCCAGATTGGTCAAAGGCAGAGACACCGTCCGGAAACTGGAAGCCGGTACAGCTTGTATTTTTTGATACAGAGGTAATGCGCGCTCAGTATGCAGCCAAGGTTCACGTAATGGACCGCATTCCTGCAAAGCGTATTTTTAAAACTCCTGCAGGAGATACGGTTGTGGATTTTGCACAGAACATGGCAGGCCGCATTGAAGTCACTGCATCCGGAAAACCAGGAGATGTAATTGAGCTTCACTGCTTTGAAGTTCTGGATAAAGACGGAAATGTTTATCTGGACAACCTTCGTGCTGCCAAGGCTACTATGAAATATACATTTGCCAAAGAGGGAACTGTTACCTGGCATCCGACCTTTACATATATGGGATTTCAGTATGCACTGATCGTTTCCTATCCGGGAGAGCCAAAGGCAGAAAACTTTACTGCATGCACATTGCATTCTGATATGGCTTCCACCGGAAAGCTGGAGTGCTCAAACCCGCTTCTGAACCAGCTTCACCATAACTTCCTGTGGGGACTGAAGAGTAATTTCCTGGATGTGCCTACAGACTGTCCGCAGCGTGATGAGCGTCTTGGCTGGACTGGCGATGCGCAGATTTTCTGCCGTACAGCAACCTATCTGATGAATACATATACCTTCTATAAGAAATGGCTTCGTGATCTGGAGGTTGACCAGACACCGGAGGGCGGCGTACCGCACGTAGTTCCGAACATTGAAGAAGGCCGAACAGATGGCAACTGGCTTCTCAGCCAGGGACCTCATTCTGCAGCAGCATGGGCCGATGCGGCAATCATCAACCCGTGGACCATGTATCTGATGTATGGAGACAAGGATATTCTGAAAAGACAGTATAATAGCATGAAGGGATGGATCGATTTCATGCGTGCCCATGCTGTGGATTATATCTGGAATTATAAGCTGCAGTTTGGTGACTGGGTTGCTCTGGATGCAGAAGAGGGAAGCTATTTCGGAGCAACTCCAAATGATCTGACCTGTACTGCATACTATGCATATTCCACCGGACTTTTCGTAAAAATGGCGAAGGCTCTTGGAAAGGATGATGTGGCAGCAGAATATGAGGAGCTTTACAGTAAGATCGTGAAGAAATTCCAGGATACCTTCTTTGACGCAGAGGGTAATATGACAGCTCAGACACAGACCGCACATATTGTGGCACTGTATTTCCAGCTCACTCCTGAGAAATATATTGAAAAAACAGTGGAAGGCTTGAAGAAACTGCTGGCCAAGGAAAACGGACATCTGGTTACCGGATTTGTAGGAACTCCGTATTTCTGCCATGCGCTGAGTCAGAACCATGCTCTGAAGGATGCTTATGACCTGCTTCTGAAGGAGGATTTCCCATCCTGGCTGTATCAGGTAAAGAAAGGTGCTACCACAATCTGGGAACACTGGGATGGACTGAAGGATGACGGAAGTATGTGGAGCGCAGATATGAACTCCTTCAATCATTACGCATACGGTGCCATCGGAGAGTGGATGTACCGCGCAATGGCTGGAATCGAGGCAGATCCGGAGCAGCCGGGCTTCAAGCATGCAGTGCTTTATCCGCGAATCGGAGGTAATCTGAAGTACACAGAAGGAAATTATCATAGCATTTATGGCAATGTTGGTGTAAAATGGGAAGTCCAGGGAACACAGATTCTTTTGACTGTTCAGATTCCGGTAAACACAACTGCCCAGATTCGTCTGGATCAGGCGAAAGCTGTTGTAAAAAGCGATGGGCTTACCTTTACGAAGGCAGCAGATTACATGAGTGCTGAAGCAGGAAGCGGAACTTACCACATTGTGTTTGAACAGTAATTTAAAATATTTTTGCGGCACAATATGAAAGGGTGATGAGAACATGGAAAACAAAAAACAGGCTTCGGGAATACAAAAAGCATGGAGGCAGCTGAGTATTCAGAACCAGATTTTTCTTTCCATGTTTCTTATCACCCTTTTGGGTGTTGGGGTTTTGATGAATATTGTATATAAAGCCTCTGTTGATGCGATTGAGCAGAATTACCGGGCTTCTTATCAATCTACGCTTAAGAATTCCAGCCGTGTGCTGGATATGAATCTGAAAAATATTGTGGATGTTGGCCGAAGCTTTCTCAATGATAAGTCTTTTCAGCAGATTCTGGAAAACGGAAATAAATATGGAGGAAGTAAATTTTCTTCCGGCGACAGGACAAAGCTTCGAAAAGTGGCGAATGAGATGGCCAGTCAGCAGGTTTGGGTAAATTATATTGTATTTACAGATTTGTACGGGCATGTTTACCAGCTGAACAATATTAACCAGGGAACCTATGATTTCTATATGTATTATGCAGATAAGGATATTCTGAAAGAGGACTGGGTGAAGGCAGCCAATGAAGCTAAGGGACGAGAAGTTTTTTTTAAGGACAGCATTCTGGCAGTGGGATCTAAAGCAGGCTTTTGTTATGCAAAATATATGATCAATCCTTCTGATGGCGAGGGAATGGGATATATGGTAGTTGGCCTTAGCCAGAAGCTTTTGGGAAAATCCTTTGTCATGGGAAATGAAGGCTTTAATTCCAGCAATTTTATGGTGTTGGATGAGGATGGCGAGCTGATTTATTTTGTTGGAAATGAGGAGAGAAAAACTGCCATCATGGAAGCCTTTTCCAATCCGGAAAAAAACAGTCTGTATCTTTTTTCTTCTGTCACAAACTATACTACAGGATGGAGCATTGTAAATGTAGTAGAAAAAAATGAACTCAGCGAGGAAAGCAAGGGAATTCGGCTGATTTCATTTCTGGTAGCAGGCTGTGTTCTGGTTGTAGGCTTCATTATGGCGAGAATCATTTCCAGAACTATCAGTCAGCCTCTGAAACAGCTGGAAAATACTATTGCACAGGTTGGCGAGGGTGAACGTCATATTACAGAAGAATTTGATTACAGTGAGGTTGGCCGTATTGGTCAGAAGTTTAAGGAAATGGTTAATACGAATCTGGAGCTTTCCGAGCATCTGATGGCTGTAAAGCTGAATGAACGTGAAGCAGAGCTTTTGCTTTTGCAGTCCCAGATTAATCCTCATTTTCTTTATAATACTCTGGATTCTCTGTATTTCGTGGCAATTATGCACGGGGATGACCAGATGGCAGAGATGGTGGAAGCACTCTCCGATAATTTTAAGCTGGCACTAAATAACGGAAATAAATATATTAAGGTTGCAGATTCCGTAAAGTGGATGCAGGGCTATATGAAGCTGCAGAATATGAGATACAATAACCGTTTTGAGCTGTTTGTGGATATCAGCAGAGAAATCCTCCAGAGGGAGACAATTACCTTTATTTTCCAGCCGTTTATTGAGAATGCTATGTATCACGGTCTTGAGCCGAAAATCGGTAAAGGTAAAATTTCCCTGCGAGGCTGGCAGGAGCAAAACGATATGATCTTTACCATTGAAGACGATGGCGTGGGAATTGACGATATGTCAAGACTGGAGAACGGTTACGGTGTGCGAAACGTAATTGAGCGTATAAAGCTGAATTACGGAGAAAAATATGGAGTAACCTTTGAAAGCAGTCCGGGAAAGGGAACGAAAGTGACGATTGTAGTTCCGGTAAAATAAGGAGGAATTTATGTATCGTTTAGTTGTGATTGATGATGAATATATTGTAGTGCAGGGGATCAAGGCTTTGCTTTCCCGATTGAAGCTGGATTATGAAGTGGTAGGTGCTGCTTATGATGGTATCCAGGGGCTTGAAGTGATCCGAAATGAGAAGCCGGATGTGGTAATTACAGATATCCGTATTCCGGGTCTGGATGGCTTGTCTGTTATCGAAGCTGCCAAGGATGAATGCCCGGATACAAATTTTATTGTAATTAGCGGGTATTCTGAATTTGCGTATGCGCAGAGAGCATTGACCCTGGGTGTAAAGGATTATATTGATAAGCCGGTTACTGCAGAAAAGCTGAAAAATGCTCTTGCCCGTGTTGAAAGCGGATGGGCCAAAACCAGATATGAAGATGACAAAAAGGCACAGGCTAACAGGGAAAAATTCCAGGAGCTTGATCAGATTTTTGAGGGTGGAGTGCGAAGCATTACAAGAGGAGATGCCGGATCATTTCGGGAATATTCCAGACAGGCTATCGCCTGCCTTAAGGAACTCTATCCGGATGTGCAGGATTTCAGGAGGGAATTTTACAAGCATCTTTGTGTACTTAGTGATGTGCTGATCGAGAGTCAGAAGCAGGTGGAGCGTGGTTCACTGGTTTCATTCCAGGAAATGGAAAAATGTGAGACTATGGAACAGATACAAGCTTACGGTGAAGGTGTACTGTCAGATATCAACAAGCATCTGACAGCAGACCAGACAGGAAGCAGACACAGGGTGATCCTGGAATTGCTCACATATCTGGACGAACACTACAACCTGGACATTGGACTGAGCGAGCTTGCAGACAGAGTGGGAATGAGTACCGCATACTTAAGTGTCCTTTTTAAGACAGAAGTAGGAACCTCTTATGTGAAGTATCTTACAGATCTGCGTATTAAGAAAGCAAAAAAGCTGCTTCAGGATGGCTATAAGGTTCACGAAGTAAGCGAGTTGGTAGGATATAATAATTACAGATATTTCTGTGATATTTTTAAGAAGCATGAAGGCATGACACCCAATGAATACAAAGGAAATGTATGGAATCCAGAAGGATGATATAGGAGAATACACAAAGTGCACATATTCATTAGCTTGAATATGTGCACTTTGTGTATTTAGTATAATAAACTGCCTGAATGCATTACAATTTTTATATAAAACAGTCTAAAAAAACTGTACATTACCATAAAAATTAGGCACTGGTAAATGAACGGGAAACTGGTATTATATAAGCATAAGATATTTCCCGGGGATACAAAGACAATAAGCGAAAAACATTAAACGAGACCGAAAAAAGTAACTGGCTAACCAAAAATCAAAAATCAAAAATTGAAAATTCTGGAGGAATTATAATGAAAAAGAGAGCATTAGCTATTTTAATGGCAGCATTAACAGCAAGCACCATGCTTGCAGTTCCTACATTTGCAGCAGATTACTCAGGAGAGGATCCACAGCTTGAGAAAAACATCAAAATCCTTACCATCTGGGCAGAAGATAATGACAACGGTGTGCTGTTAAATAAGATTTGTGAAGATTATCAGAAAAACGTAAACCCGAACTTCACATGGGAATATGAGATGGTTGCTTCTGACAACCTTCAGCAGAAAATTGCTACACTGGCAGCATCCAATGATCTTCCGGATCTGTTCGCTTATGAAGCAGGTGCTCCGCTTAGCGTACTGATCGATTCCGGTAAAGTAAAAGATATTTCCGAAGCAGTTGATGAAATCGGAACAGCTGATTACTTGAACAGTGGTGCTGTTGAGCTTCTGAAAGGATTATCCGGAACAGATGATCTTTATGATCTTCCTCTTGGACTGAACGTAGAAGGCTTCTGGTACAACAAAGCTCTGTTTGAGCAGGCAGGATGTGAGGTTCCTACTACATGGGATGAATTTGAAGAAGTTCTTCAGAAGCTTTCCGATGCTGGTATCCAGCCTCTTACAACCGGCGGATCTGACAAATGGGGTGCAACCCGTCTGATCAACGCTTACGCAGTAAGAACAGCAGGAAACGACATCATGACAAAAGCAGCTGACGGCGAGGTTCCTTACACAGATGAGAAGCTGGTTGCTGCAGCTGACAAGCTTGCAGAGTGGGCTGAGAAAGGATACTTCGGAGAAGGTATTACAACAGTTGATATGAACACAGCTGGTTCCATGCTGATGAGCGGAAAAGCTGCTATCTTCTACAATGGTTCCTGGTTTACACAGAACCTGACAGATGATTCCCAGAACCCGGCAGGCGAGGACGGAATCGGATTCTTTAACATTCCGGTTGCAGATGAGTCCGTTAGCTCCGCAACTTCTTACTCTATGAACTGTGGTAACATTCTTGCTCTTGATAACGATAAATATGACGAGGCTACTGGCTGGTTCCTGAAATACTTCATGGAGAACATCGGAAACCTTGCAATGGAAGAGCAGGGAACTGTTAAAGGTTACACATATGATGTTGCAGCAGATGATATGGATGGTTACACCAAGCTTGTTCTTGATGAGATTGACAAATCCACAGAAGGATTTGCATGGTGGGAAGCAAAAATGCCTAGCGAAATCTCCAAGACTGCACAGGAAAATGTACAGCCTCTGCTGAACGGCGAAATGACTGGCGAAGAATATATGCAGTCCATCCAGGACGTATATGACATGCAGTAAGTATCAGCTTTGGCAATATAAGCTTTGAACTTCAAATGGGAGTGTTTGCCAACAGACACTCCCATTTTTATGTCAGAAATCAGAAAGGAAGGAATTTTATGAACAAGGTATTAGGTAATAAGAAAGCGATATCCCTTTTCGTAATTCCGGCGTTAATTGTTTACACTATCATCGTAATGGTACCGGTTATCTGGTCGCTGTACTATTCATTTTTCAGCGGCAGCCCGGGACTTCAGTGGAAATTTGCCGGATTTGACAATTATGCAAGACTTTTCAGAGACAAGAACTTTTTAAATGCATTAACAGTAAACTGTAAATATGTATTAGTAGTAACCATTGGCCAGGTTGGAATGGGACTTTTACTTTCCCTGATGTTTAAATTCTGGCTGAGGAGATGTAAAACTATCGTAAGAACTCTGGTTTTCTTCCCTGTAGTACTTCCTACTGTTGCAGTAGGTCAGCTGTTTGCAAAGATTTATGAGATTCAGCCAAATTATGGTCTGTTAAACTCCTTACTTGACTCTCTTGGTTTTACAAACCTTGTTCAGCCATGGATCGGCCAGTCCAGCACAGCTCTCTGGGCATTGTGTGTAATGGATATCTGGGTAGCCATGGGATTCTATTCCGTAATTTTCTATGGTGCACTCCTTGATATCTCCGATGATATCCTGGAAGCAGCAAGAATCGATGGCTGCGGCGGATGGCAGTTATTTAAGAATATTCTTCTTCCACTGCTTCGTCCGATGGTAATCACCAGCCTTGTATTCAGCTTCTCCGGTACTGTAAAAATGTTTGAGTCCGCTATGGCTCTTACAAAGGGCGGTCCAGGAAGCGCAACCAAATCACTGTCCATGTATATGTATGACGTTGCATTTACATACAATAAGGTGGGTTACGCCAGCGTTATCGCAATCGTGATTTTCCTGATCTGTGTAGTCGGTTCTCTTGTTATTAACAAATTTGATGTGAAAGACTGAAAGGAGGAAATATTATGAAAAAAGTAAAAGCAGCTTTTCGAGGAATTGTAATTTTCCTTCTTTGCATGATTGAAATTTATCCGCTGTTCTGGATGCTTACAGCATCCTTCAAAAAACAGGCTGAGTGGAGTGAGAAACCTGCCTATGCATTAAATGATGGCTTTTATTTCCAGAACTACTCTGATGCATGGACAAGAGGCCACATGTCCACATTCTTTAAGAACAGCTTGATTACCACATTAGTGGCACTGGTATTTATCGTATTCTTCTCTGTGACAGTTGGTTTCGCTGTAACCAAGATGAAATGGAAATTCAGAAATGCAGTTGCACAGTATTTCCGTTTCGGTATTATGATTCCGGTTGCAATCGCATTGATCCCGCTGTTTCAGATTTACAGCAAAACAAATCTGCTGAATACCAGAATCTGTCTGATCATTACTTACATAGCTTTCGGTTTGTCACTTTCCATCTATCTGGTTCAGGGATATCTTCGTTCCTTCCCGGATGACATTATGGAAGCTGCCGTTATTGATGGCTGCGGTATCTACAGACTGATGTGGCATATTGTAACACCACTTATGAAGAACTCCATTGTAACTGTACTGGTACTTCAGTTCTTCTTCAAATGGAATGACCTTCTGTTTTCCATGACATTCATCAGCGATTCTGCACTGAAGACAGTTCAGACAGGACTTCTGTATTTCTCTGATGAGTTTGGATCCAAGAACTGGGGTGCAATCTTTGCTTCTGTATCCATGAGTGTATTCCCGCTTCTGCTTCTGTACATGGCACTGAATAAGAAACTGATGGAAGGTATGACAGCAGGAGCTGTAAAGGGTTAATATTATGGAAGATAAAAGGACAGAGCGGTACAGACAGGAACTGAAAAATTTTGTAATGTCTCACACGGAGGATGTGCTAAAGAATCCGCGAAGCTTTATCCGCTATCCATTTATTGATCCAGGCTCTGTTTATGATGGAAATGTATGGGACTGGGATACCTACTGGTCCGTATACGGCTTCCTGAATCTGGCAGATTCTTACGAGGATCCGTCCGTGAAGCCGAGAATTATAGAGCATGCACAGGGAAATATTCGCAACTTTTTTGATCATCAGCTTGAAGACGGATACATTCCTATGATGATCGAGGTTGCAGACTGGCCGGAGCCGTATCTGAATATGCGGCACAAAGAAGGAAAAATCATGAATATGCATAAGCCCTTCCTTTGCAGCCAGATGTGCCTGATCAGTGATTATACAGGAGATTACAGCTGGACTGAGGAATTTCTGCCTGGTGCAGCGAAATATTTCGACTGTTATGATCGCTATTATTTCCACGAAAACAGTGGGCTGTATGTATGGCAGGATGATATTATGATCGGTATGGATAATGACCCGGCGACTTTTGGACGCCCGCCATTTTCCACTGCAAATATTTATCTGAACAGCTTTATGTGCGTAGAGCTTGAGGCTGGAGCAAAGCTGTACCGCCAGTTTGGAAAAGAGGAAGAGGCAAAGAAGCTTCTTGAAAAACGTGAAGCATTGATTACAGCTATCCAGCAGGAGTGCTGGGACAAGCGTGACCGCTTTTTCTATTCCGTTGATGTAGATATTAAGACCAGAAAATATGATTGGTTCCATCAGGGGCTTGGGGTTTTCTGGAAAACACTGCCTATCAAGATTCGTGTATGGTCTGGCTTTATCCCCATGTATGCAGGAATTGCTACTAAAGAGCAGGCAGCAGATATGGTGAAGCATATTTTTGATCCCGATACCTTTGGTTCAGACTTTGGCCTGACCACGCTTTCAAAGGATGAGAAAATGTTTGACCTGTCTGTTACCAATAATCCGTCCAACTGGCTTGGCCCGATCTGGCTGGTTGCAAACTATGTGGTATTTCGAGGACTTCTGAACTACGGATACCGCATGGAGGCGGAAATTATGTATAAGCGCACCATGCGCCTTCTTGGAGATGATCTGGAAAAAACAGGCAGTCTTCATGAGTATTACAATCCATTTAACGGGAAACCGATTATGAATGGAGGTTTTATCAACTGGAATATACTGGCACTGAATATGGCAGATGAGCTGGAAGGAAAGAAACCGATGTGTCTGCAGTCGTTGTATGAGAAATAAAATGATGATGTTGGGGGCAAAAGGTTTTTTGCCACTGGTATCATAAAATGTATATTGAAAAAGATTGTAAGATTGTAGCAAGGTTGCGATTTTACAATCTTTTTTTATAAAGTGGAGGTAAGAAGAGATGATTCAGAATCCAATTCTTCCGGGATTTTGTCCGGATCCCAGTATTATTCGTGTGGAGGATGATTATTATATTGCCAACTCAAGCTTTGAGTGGTGGCCTGGGGTGAAAATTTATCATTCAAAGGATCTCAGACATTATGAGCAGCTGCCATCACCGCTGACCAGAATGAGTCAGCTGAATATGGTAGGAGAGCCAGATTCCTGCGGTGTGTGGGCACCGGACATTTCCTGGGACGGGGAGTATTTCTGGCTGATTTATACAGATGTGAAGACTCGTACTGGAGGACTTTTTAACACCCACAATTATCTGGTGAAATCAAAGGATATACGCGGCTGGTCGGAACCGGTTTATCTGAACAGCTCAGGATTTGACCCATCTGTATTTCATGATACAGATGGAAAAATGTATATTGTGAATATGATCAATAATTTCAAGGGAATTCTGGTACAGGAGTATGACCCTGAGAAGGAATGCCTGGTAGGAGAGGCGAAAAATGTCTTCCCGGGAACCGGACGAGGCTATACAGAAGGTCCCCACATTTACCATATTGGAGAATATTATTATCTGCTGATGGCAGAAGGGGGAACCAGTTACGAGCATATGGCGACCATGGCAAGATCCCGTTCCATCTGGGGACCATACGAGGAAGATCCAGGCAATCCGGTTCTGACTTCTGATGTGGAAAATCCGGAGGAGCTGCAGAAGTGCGGACACGCAGATCTTGTATGCACTCAGAATGGGGAGTGGTACATGGTGCATCTATGCGCAAGACCACCCAAAGGAACCCGCCAGTGCGTCCTTGGCCGCGAGACCGCAATTCAGAAAATGGTGTGGAACGAAGATGGCTGGCTGCGCCTGGCCTGCGGCGGAAGGTTTGGCCAATGGGAGACGGAAGAACCGGAGGGAATTGCAGAATATATTTTCCCGGAGGAAGAGGGGAAGGATTATGGGAGAGATGACTTTGGGAGAGTTTTGGATGTGCGCTACACATCTCTGCGCCAGTCTTATGACAGCTACGCAAGTTTGACCGAGCGTCCGGGCTATCTGCGCCTCTATGGCCAGGAATCCCTGAATTCTTGCTGCAACGTCAGCATGATTGCCAGGCGCCAGCAGGCACGTCATGTTCAAGTAGAAACCAGCATTGATTTTGTGCCAACATGCAGAGAACAGATGGCTGGCTTGGCTTACATGTATGATACGGGAAACTTCTATCTTCTGGTAAAAACCAGAGACGAGGAATATGGTTGTCCGTCACTTGACCTGAAGATTCCAGCGAAGCTTCGTTTAATCCGAAGCAGCCACTTCGCAGTGGATGATGTAATCACTCCGATTGCCATCCCCGAAAACGGCCCCCTGTTCCTGCGCACCGTCACCACCGAGGATGGCCTGCACGCGAAATTCTACTATTCCCTGGACGGACAGAATTTCATTGAATTGGCCGAAGTCCCCACCAACATCCTCACCGACGAACAAAGTGAGGGCTTCACCGGCGCCCACTTCGGCATGTACTGCCACGACATGACAGGCGGAAGAAAATGGGCAGATTTTGATTATTTTGAGATTTTGAGAAAGTAAATATATGAAGGCAGCTACGGCTCTTGAAGTCTTAGCTGCCTTTTTTGTACCAATTTTCAAAATGCATATAATGTAAAAATGTATTTGCTAAAAAAGAACAAATGTGCAAAAAATCCGAAAATATAGGAATACTCATACTGATATGCTATTGTAATTATAAAAAAGGAGAAAAGTATGAATATTCTGGTTATAGATGTTGGGACTTCTAGTATGCGTGGAATTCTGTTTTCTCACGATGGAAATGAATTGGTGGAACATCAAAAAACTTATAAAGCCACGTATATGAAAAATGGATGGGTAGAACAATCTCCTTCAGATTGGGAAAATGCATTGTACGAGATTATGACAAATATTTCCACTGTGGCAGTTGAGAAGAGATGGACTATTGATGGAGTTACAATTACTTCACAGCGTTCCTCTGTAATTCCTGTTGACAGTGAAATTCATCCTTTATGCAATGCAATTATGTGGCAGGACAAAAGAACTACAGATATATGCGAAGTGCTTTCTGACCAGAATGATAAAGTTTTTTCTTTATGTGGTTCAAGGGTTAATCCTGTCTTTTCTGCCAGCAAGATGACATGGGTACGAAATAATTGTCCAGACTTGTATGAAAAAATATATAAATTTATGGTTATACCAGATTATCTAATTTATCTTCTAACTGGAAAGTTATGTACCGATTACACTTATGGAAGCCGTTCGTTGTTGATGAATGTATATAGTTGTCAATGGGATGATGAACTTTTAGATTTGTTTCAGGTAAAACGTGAGCATCTTTTAGATCTAATAGAACCAGGAAGCATTTGCGGATATTTAACAAAGCAGATTCAGGAGCGCACGGGATGTCCAGCCGGGATTCCTGTAGTTACTGCTGGAGGAGATCAACAATGTGGAGCAATTGGTCAGGGAATTATAAAAGAAGGAACAATGTCAGTTACGGCAGGGACTGGAGGCTTTTTAATAACAGCGGTAGATCATATACCAAAGAATATAAAACAGGATGTTATTATCGGAATGTCGTCTGTAAAGAATCAATATATGCTGGAAGCAAATATTTTGACCTGTTGTTCTGCTTTTGACTGGTTTCGAAAAGAATTTTATGAAAACATATCACTGAATGAAATTAATAAAATTCTGGAAGAAACACCTGTGGGCGCAAATGCATGCATGTGCGTGCCATATTTTCAAGGAAGAAGTACACCTGATTGGAATGACCGTGCGAGAGGAGTATTTGCAAATATATCACTTGGAACATCAAAAGCGGATATGATGCGGAGTCTTTTGGAGGGGATTTGCTTCGAGATAAAAAATGGTATTGAAAATATGGAAAAATATTTGGATATTTCAGAAATTTATGTAAATGGAGGGCTTACGAATAGCGATATTTTTAATAAAATACAGTGCAGCGTATACGGAAAAAGGATTATCAGGCGAGGGAAAACAGATGCAACAGCTAGAGGCGCATTGATGATTGCGGCAACAATTTTGGGAATGTATACAGAAATAGAAACTGCTTTTGCAAAGATTATGAGCCAAAATGAGGAAAAAATATATTATCCAGAGATGGAATCGGTTTTATTTTATGAACAGGCGCGTGAAAGGATGAACGGTTTTTACACAAAAATAAAAGAGTGAAAAAGCAGGTTGCACATATGTGCATAATCTGGGAGAACGTTGAAAACTGGAAATTCCAATGCTAAGATGAATCAACAGAAAAACGTTGAAATAAATTTAGGAGGGGAAAATGTACAGCATTCACAAAAATCCTATTGGAATTTATGAGAAAGCACTGCCAAATTCGTTTACCTGGGAAGAAAAGTTCAAGGCGGCGAAAAAAGCTGGGTTTGATTATATGGAAATATCAATAGATGAATCAGATGAGCGGTTGGCAAGGCTGGACTGGACGGATGAAGAAATTGAAAATTTGAGATCAATTATGAGGTATGAAGGAATTTCATTTCCAACAATGTGCTTGAGCGGACACAGAAGATTTCCATTTGGAAGCAAAAATGAGAATACTCGAAAAAAGGCAATGGAAATAATGGAAAAAGCAATTAATCTATCTGTAAAACTTGGAGTACGCTGTATTCAACTTGCCGCATACGATGTATATTATGAAGAATCAGATGATGAAACAAAGCAGTTGTTTGAGGAAGGTCTTCGGGGAGCTGTTGCCATGGCAGCAAGAGCTGGGGTTATACTTGCTCTTGAAATTATGGATACGAAGTTTGTTGGTACAATTGTCCGTGCCCTGCACTATCTGTATGAAATTCCCTCGCCGTATTTTAAAATCTATCCAGATATGGGAAATTTAAGTAATTTTAGTAATGATGTAACAGGGGAATTTGAACTGGGAATTTCGGAAATAGTAGCAATTCATGTAAAAGAAACTAAGCCGGGCAAATTTAAAGAAGTTCCTTTTGGAACAGGAGCAGTTCATTTTACAGAAATCTTTAGAAAATTGAAAGAACTTGATTATCATGGTATGTTTCTTATTGAAATGTGGGCAGATAACAGTGCATACCAAAGTGTTGATGAAGCATCGCAGAAAATTGCAGAGGCGTACCAGTTTGTAACTGGAAAAATGAAAGAAGCAGGAATGGAGGTTTGAAAAGATGATAAAGAAACGTGTGCTTGCGGAATTGGAAAAATGTTATTCAATTGCACCTCTGATTTATCAGAACAAATTTCATATTCTTGTGGCGGCTGAAAAAAAGAATAGATGTATTTTGTTTGATCAGGATGGAAACGAAAAAGCCACGGTGTGGGAAGGTCCTGGCGGTGTAATGACTATGGTTCAGGTTCCGGGAACGGATGGACAGTTTTTAGCAACTCACAAATTTTATTCTCCAAACGATTCGAGAGAAGCGAAAATCATTGTTGCGACTCCAGATCAAAATGGAAGATGGAAGATCAATACATTGGTGGAATTACCTTTTGTACATAGATTTGACATTTTAACTGTTGGTGAAGAAAATTATCTAATTGCATGTGCTTTAAAGTCTGGACATGAATATAAAGATGATTGGTCAACTCCAGGAAAAGTATACGGCGCAAAGTTACCGAAGGACTTAACTGGTTTTAATGAGGAAAACCAGTTATCTTTGACTGTATTAAAAGAAAATATGCTTAAAAATCACGGCTACTATCGGGTTATAGAAAATGGAAAGGTATCAGGACTTGTATGCAGTGATAATGGCGTTTTTCGTTTTTGGCCGCCTGAGCAAGAGGGGAATCCATGGAGAATTGACCAGTTGTTAGATGTGCCAGCAAGTGATGGCACTATGATTGATTTAGATGGAGATGGCAAGATGGAACTGCTTACGTTATCTCCATTCCATGGAGATGAGATTTCCATATATAAGAATATAGATAACGAATGGAAAAAAGTGTACGAGTATCCTGAAAAAGCGGAATTCCTACATGCAATTTGGAGCGGAGAATTAGGTGGGAAACGAACAATTATTGTAGGGTACCGAAAAGGCGCAAGACGCCTTCTTGCGTTTACTTGGGATGAAAATATGCAGTCTTATGCATTTAAAACACTGGACGATGACCGCGGCCCGGCTAATGCGTATGGATATCACAATGGAGAAAACGATGTATTGATAGCTGCAAATAGAGAGACAAATGAAATTGCTATGTATACCTTTGAAAATGGTGATTTATAAAATAAAGCAGAAAGAGGAAAAATAAATGAGCAAGATTAGTGAAATAACAAGACAGAGCTGGATTGAAAGTACTTTCCCAGAATGGGGAACTTGGTTGGTGGAGGATATTGAAAACGAAGTAGTTGCTCCCGGGAATGTTGCAATGTGGTGGCTGGGATGTACTGGAATATGGTTTAAGACTCCTGAAGATACCAATATTACAATTGATTTATGGTGTGGAAACGGAAAACGTACACATGGCGATGGAAAAATGAAGGTAGGACACCAGATGGCAAATATGTGCGGCGGAAGAGCTATGCAGCCAAACCTTCGCAATGTACCGTTCGTAATTGATCCGTTTGCGTTTAAGAAAGTAGATGCAGTACTTGCAACACATTATCATCAGGATCACATGTCTCCAGAGTGGGCTGCACATGTAATCAACAGCGGAATGACTACAACAGATGAAAATGGAAAAGAAATTCCGGTACCATTCATCGGACCGAAAAAATCAGTTGAGCTGTGGCAGAAATGGGGAGTTCCGGCAGATCGCTGCATTACCGTAAAGCCAGGGGATACTATTAAGATTAAGGACATTGAGATTGTTGCACTTGATTCCTTTGACAGAACCTGTATTGTAACAACAGATTCTACAGGACCAGACAGAGAAGAACTGACAGGTGTTTGCCCAACTGATATGGATGATAAAGCAGTAAACTATCTGGTAAAGACACCAGGTGGAAACATTTATCATTCCGGAGATTCCCATTTTTCCATTTATTTTGCAAAACACGGAAAGGATTATGATATTGATGTTGCATTTGGTTCTTTTGGTGAGAACCCGATCGGTATGCAGGACAAAATGACATCCATTGACATTCTGCGAATGGCAGAGAATCTGAGATGCAAGGTTGTTGTACCGATCCACTGGGATGTATGGACAAACTTCCAGGCTGACTGCGATGAAATAAAAGTTCTTTACGATTTTAAGAAAGACAGAAATGAATATAAGTTCCATCCGTTCTTCTGGCAGGTCGGCGGAAAATATGTGTATCCACAGGATAAGGATAAAATATATTACCATCACCGCAGAGGATTTGAAGATTGCTTTGAAGCACCGCAAAATATTCCGTTCCGTTCTTGCTTATAAAACACATATCCTTTTTCTGTTTACAATATGCAGGGAATTTGCTAAATTATATATAATGTGCCAGGAGAAAATTTAATCCTGACGTCTATATAAAACGCAGATTTTCATAAGACGGAATACATAATACAGCAAAGAGGAGTGAAAATGTGGTGGAAGATATAAAGAATTATGAAGGAATGAGTGTCCAGGATAAATGGAATATTCTGGCAACGGTTGCCAATTTATATTATAATTCAGATTTGACACAGAATCAGATTGCAGAAAGGTTTTATACATCGAGATCGAAGATTTCCAGAATGCTGAAGGAAGCAAGAGAAATGGGAATTGTAGAGATTAATATAAAAGAACCATGGGAACGAAATCTGGAATATGAAAGGCTTTTAAAAGAAGAATTTGACCTGAAAAATATCAGAGTCATTCATCTGAAAAACGGAGATGAGGCAATTGTAGGAAAGGTGATTCCAGAAGCAGCAGCGTATTATTTGGATTCTGTGGTAAAACGCAACATGGTAGTGGGAATATCATGGGGAAACACACTGTATAAAATTGTTAAATATGTAGCTGCAAATAATCATAAAAATCTTCCAATCACAGTAGTTCCCATTATGGGAGCTGCTAATATAAGTAGTCCTAAGAAGGATGCAATGGATTTGGCAAAAGATCTAGCTTTGGCGTACGGGGGAGGATATCGCTATATTTATGCGCCTATTTTTGTAAACAGCCATGAAGTTAAAGACAGCCTTCTTCAGGATGATGGAATTCGCAATGCATTGGATTTAGCCATGAATGCAGATGTAATTTTGACAAGTGTGGGTTCAATTGTTTATAAATCATGGAGCAATTACCTAAGTGCTAAAACAATGGATGCACTGGAACGAAAAGGTGTGATTGGTCATATAGGAGGTCATTTCTTTGATATTCATGGAAATGAGCCAGCTACTTCATTGGCAGGACGTATGATTGGAATTGGCGTAGATGATTTGAGAAAGTGCCCGGAAACAATCTGCGTAGCTTATGGAGAAAATAAAGCAGAAGCTGTAATAGGAGCATTGCGTGGAAGGTTTATAAACACTTTGATTATTGATGAAAAGTGTGTGGAAAAAATATTAAGATATATTGGTAAGATGGAATAATTGTTTCTATCTCAAATATAAAAGGGAGTTCACTTTAATGCGGAACTCCCTTTTGACGGTTTAATTTAACTGTTATTTAGAAAAACTAAATACGATAGGTGTACTGTCTTCTGGAATCTGATGTAAAGATATCAACCAGTGGTTGGCTTTCTCGGTAAAGCCAGCAATAATATTACCTGGGTTTTTCATTGAAGCTATCTTACATGGCAGGGCTGGTATACGCAGTTCGCTGTCTCCTGGTTTTGGAGCATCAATAATAAGAAAAACGGATGAAGTATTTTGCGTATAATAAACGAATTCTCCCGTTGAAAGTTCTTCTTTTTGTTTGGAATAAGGTGTGGTATTGTAAATTGCATTGCCATATATGCCCAGCCATCTTCCAATGTCTAAAAGCCTTTGTTTTTGAGATTCTGGAATGGTTCCGTCGCCTTTTGGACCTACATTTAGAAGAAGATTGCCGTTAAATGCAACTGTATCTATAAGTAGATGAATCAATTCGTTGGAAGACATCATACCAGACAGATCTTCGACCTGATTGTATCCAAAGGAGAGTCCCATGCCTTGGCAGCATTCCCATTTTTCTTCAAGAAGTTTTTTGCCACGGTCATATTCTTTTGTTTTATAATCATGCCATACACCGTGCCAACGATCGTTTGTAACACCGTCAGGTACTGTATTATAATAATGAGCAAAAACGTAAGGGAGATCGTCAAGTCCTTTAAGTGGCCAATCAAGATCATTCCACAATATATCAGGATGGAAATTATCAATTAATTCAAATATCTGTTTATAAGCAAAATCTGCATATTCGTAAGTGCAGTTGTCTGGATGGTGAACCTCATAATCGCTTAGCATTGCATTGTGTGTTATGTGCCAGTTTAGCATTCCTGAGTAATAAACGCCGAAACGGAGTCCCTCTTTTCTAACAGATTCACATAGTGGTGCCATCAAATCGCGTCCAGGACCTCGTACAGCAGAATTGTAGTCGGTGTATGCAGAATTCCATAGGCAAAATCCATCGTGATGCTTAGTTGTAGGAATTACGTACTTTGCGCCGGAAGCAGCAAATAATTTTGCCCACTCATCAGGATCGTAGTTTTCGGCCTTGAATAAATCGGCAAAATTTTCATAATCAAATTCTTTTCCATATGTTTTTAAATGATGCTCATAAGATGGGCCAAATCCACAACGTACACTATTGCAATACCATTCTGCATAAGGATTGTAGGCAAACCAACGCTCATCAAAAGGAATGGTTCCGAGCCGCCCGGTAGGTTGTGCAAAAGCAGGAACAGAGTAAATTCCCCAATGAATGAAAATACCGAATTTGCTATCATGATACCATTGCGGAATGGTGTGTGTAGAGATTGATTCAAGATTAGGCTGGTAATGTTTTGGCATAATTTTTTCCTTTCTGTTGTTTAATTGTCTTTAGAATTGATTGATTTAAAACGAAGAACGTTCCAGCTAAGTGGTGGAATTTCCAATTGGTAATAGCCGTTTTCAAAGGTGCCGGTTTTTCCGGATACTGGTTTTACAAGATCTGGGAACGCCTGTGAATTTACTGCATTCCTATCTGGGTGAGACAGCTGCAGATATTCAGCTAAGTCGTAACCAGGAAAGTCTCGTAGGTTAATGGAGAGAAGAAAATTGTCCTGTTCTTCTCTGTTAAGACAGAAAATAGTGAGATCTCCATTTTCATTTGAAACTGCTATGGCACTTATAAAGGGAACATCACAGAAATCCTTGCTGTCATATCGCGGACTATCAACCAATGTTTGCAACACAGTACCCCGACCAAACAAAGATACGTGTGCGAAGGGATAGAAAATAGTCTGCACCCAGGCTGGACCATTGTCAGCAGTCATGATTGGTGCAATAACATTTACAAGCTGGGCAAGACAGCCAATTTTTATGCGATCTGCATGGGAAAGTAAGGTGATCAGCATACCACCAATCATTAGCGCATCTGTGAATGTATATACGTCTTGAAGAAGAGGTGGTGCTGTTTCCCAGCAATGTGCCGCTTGAATCAGAGGATCCAGAGGCTTGGAGTGATACCATACATTCCATTCATCAAAGGACAGATTCAATGTTTTTTTAGAATGTTTTTTTCCTTTTATAGAATCGCAAAGACAGGAAACGGTGTGAATAAAATCGTCCATATCCAAGGTATTGGCAAGAAAGTTAGCTGTATCATCATCTGGATTTTCGTAGTAACGATGAAGGGAAACATAATCTACGTAATCGTAACATTCGTTTAACATGGTAAGTTCCCAGTCACCAAAGGTTTGTATCAAAGGACCAGTAGATCCGCATGCTACTAATTCAATAGATGGATCTACGAGTTTCATTAATTTTGCAGCTTCGCGTGCTGTTTTTCCGTAGTCTACAGCGCTTTTCTGGCCTGTTTGCCAAGGAGCATCCATTTCATTTCCCAGACACCATAATTTAATATTGAAAGGATCTGGACTTCCGTTTTGAATACGTAGGTCGGACCAGTAACTTCCACCTGGATGATTTGCGTATTCTACAATGTTTCTGGCTGCATCTGCGCCTCTGGTACCTAAATTGACGGAATACATGGGAGAAATATTGGTTTTTTTACACCATTTCATAAATTCATGAAAACCAAATTCATTAGTTTCCGTGGTTTTCCAGGCTAAACTTAATCTTTTTTTTCTGGAAGCTTTGGGGCCAATAGAATCCTCCCACTGAAAACCGGAAACAAAATTACCACCTGGGTAACGGACAATAGGAATTTGCAATTTCTTTACAAGGTCAAGGACATCCTGTCGAAATCCATCCTCATCAGCAAGTGGATGTGTTGGTTCATAAATACCTCCATATATGGCACGGCCAAGGTGCTCCAAAAAAGAACCAAACAGACGGGGATCAACTGTACCTACTGTAAAAGCGCGATCAAGATAGATACTGGCTTTTTTCATGTGAATCCTCCTATAGAATGAAATTTTATATGATAATGGTAACATAAGAAACCAGGATTACAAAGTTTTAACAAGAGAATGCACAAATGTTCAAAAAAAATTTAGCACAAATGTGCGTAATTGTAAGAAATATTGATTTGACTATGCGCATATGTTATGATTTCTCTACCGCGGTAAGTAAAAAAATGTAATTTCTATCTAAAAACCTAAAAATACTGATACAAAAAAATGGAGCGGAGTTTTTACAGAAAATTTGCAAGCTGAAAGGAGAAGGAAATGAAGAAAAAACAGATTTTAAATACAGTGCTTAGTTTGGGTACAGCTGTAGCAATGGTTGCTGGTGGCGGAATGAGTGTTTTGGCAGAAACTGCTTCTGATGAGGAAGTTACACTGACCTTCTGGACACCGACATGGCGTAAGGATGCAGAATCACAGATTATAGAAGATTTTATGGCTGAAAATCCTAATATTACTATTGAGCCTACATATTATTCAACAGACGATATTAAGACCAATACAAAGATTGCAGCATCCTCTGATACACTTCCAGATATGTGGTATAACTGGTGCGGATATAATTATGCAGAATATTACGCAAGAGAGGGGCTTTGCTATGATCTTGCACAGTATGCGCAGGAAAACAACTGGGATGAGAAATTTATTGGAAGCGCACTAGACATGTGCAAATATGAAGATGGCATTTATGCATTGCCACAGGTGCTGACAGGACTGGTTGTCTGGTATAGAACTGATATTTTTGAAGAATATGGTCTGGAAGTTCCAACAACATTGGAAGAACTGGAAACGGTATGTGATACCCTGGTAGAAAATGGAGTTGCACCATTTGCAACAGGCGGAACCAGTGGATGGCATATCTTCCGTTACCTGGAAGCTCTTCTTGAATACTATGCAGGCGCTGAAGAGCATGATGCATTAAATGCGCTGGATGCTGACTGGGCGAGTTCTGAGGCTGTAACAAGTACTTTTGCAAAATTAAAAGAATGGTCTGATAAGGGATACTTCAACAACGGTTTCCTTACAGAAGATCCAAATAACTCCAAGATGTATGTATTTAGCGGTACCTGTGCAATGGTTATTGATAACTCTGGTATGGCATCTGATGTAGTAGCAAATGATTATGATGAAAGTCAGTATGGTTATTTTGCATTCCCTACAGGTCATGATGGAAATCCAGGCAGAGTTTCTGCGTATATCAAAACTGTACAGTTTAACAAGAATCTGACTGATGCACAGTTTGATGCTGCAATGAAATTCTGGAATTACTACTACAGTGATGAGAGTCTTGAGAAACATACTTCCATTGAACAGCCAACTGCATTACAGGGAGTTGCAGTTTCTGATTCTATGAAACTTGCAGATGGACTTTTGGACATGATTGATGCAAACGGAAGCTATACTACTAGCGATCAGAATATTCCAAACGAAATTATGGATGCAATTTATACTGCACAGGACTCCGTACTTCTGGAGAAAATTCAGCCAGAAGATGCTGGTGCAGAGATTCAGAAAGTTGTTGATTCCTATAAAGCTAACAATCAGTAAATAATTTATTTCTTGCGGCGCTTTAACGAGCGCCGCAAAATATAAGGAGTGATCTATAGTTGAAAGAAAAATTTAAAACAGGGCTTTTTCTTTTTCCAGCTTTGTTCATTTATATTATTGTAGTAGTTTTTCCTACAGTTTACTCGCTGTTTCTAAGTTTTTGTGACTGGAATGGACTGGGAGCAAAGAAATTTGTAGGACTTAAGAATTATATACAGCTCTTTACGTCAGACAGTGTGTTTTATACTGCTTTGAGAAATAACATCATATGGATTATTTTAACAATCTGTCTTACCGTATTGTTGGCATTGCTTTTAGCGCTCGTACTCAATCGAAGTTTCAGAGGCAGGATTGTGTACAGAGCGATTTTTTATTTTCCATATATGTTATCTTGGATTATTGTAGGCATTATTTGGAAATGGATGTACAATCCAAATTTTGGTCTGATTAATCAAGTACTCGGAATGGTGGGCCTAGATAGTCTGAAAGGTGCTTATCTTTCTAATACGAAGATGGCTTTATACTGTGTTTTTATAGCAGCATTGTGGCAAGGACTAGGACAGCCTATGCTGTATTTTCTTGCAGGTTTGCAGACCCTTCCAAATGATATTTTGGAAGCTGCGAAAATTGACGGTGCAGGAAAATTTAATTTGTTTTTCAGAGTAATTGTTCCTATGTTAAAAGAGACATTTGTAATTGTACTTGCAACGCAGATTATTGCATCTATGAAAGTTTACGATATCGTATATGTAATGACAGATGGAGGACCGGCAAATTCAACACAGACTTTAGCAACTTACATGTATAATCAAACTTTTACTTATTCCAATTTAGGCGTAGGAAGTGCTATTGCTACAGTAATGGTGTTGATTATGATGGTTGTTATTGTGCCATATGTTGCATTTTCTACGAAAGATGAATAGGGGAGGTGCTGTTTTGAAGACAAAAACAAGAAAAAAACTAACATTTTATATTTTGCTGACCCTGGCTGCTCTTTTATGGTTGGTTCCGCTGGTGATGCTATTTCTTTCCGCAATTCGCAGTACCACAGAATTTTATACAAATTTGAACTTGTTTACCATTCCAAAAGTTATAAAATGGAGTAATTTTACAGATGCATGGACCAAGGGAAATCTTGGAATTTATATGAAAAACGGTTTATTGGTAAGTTTGGTTGAAGTTCCACTGGAAGTATTATTTTCATCTATGTGTGCATTTGCATTGACCAGACTTGGGGTAAAGCACAGCAACGGAATATTTATTTTTATTCTGGTTGGTATGATGCTTCCGAGACAGATGGCGTTAATACCGCTTAATATTATGTATTCTACATTAGGAATGACAAATACTTATTTTTGTTTATGGTTTACTTATATTGGCTTTGGAATTCCTATGGGTGTGCTTGTATTCAGAGGCTTTTTCCGTGCGATTCCAAAGGAGATGGATGAGGCTGCAAATATTGATGGATGTGGAAAGTTACGGCTTTACTGGTCAATTATCATGCCTGTTGCCAAACCAGCAGTAGCAACTATGTTTATTTTGGATTTCCTGAGTACGTGGAATGAGTTCTTGCTTCAGAGTGTATTGATAACAAAGGATACAATGAAGACGGTTTCCAATGGACTGATGAGCTTTATTGGTGAATTCAGTACAGATTATGGACTTTTAAGTGCAGGTGTTCTTGTTTCAATTATTCCTGTACTGATTATTTATCTTGTATTCCAGAGACAGTTTGTAGAAGGAATGGCAGGTGCGGTTAAGGCCTGAAAAGGAGAATGATGGAATATACAAAACAGGTAAAAAAATGGGATGTATTTGAATATGTATGTCATGGTTCAGAAGATGGAAACCCTTTTGTAGATTATTGGATTAAGGGACATTTCGTGCATGCTAAAGAAGCGGTAGAAACAGATGGTTTTTATGATGGAAATGGAACTTACCGTGTTCGTTTTATGCCGTCTTTTGAAGGCGTATATTCTTTCTTTATAGAAGGCAGCGGTTCTATACAAAGCTATAAGGGGGAATTTTTTGTGGTTCCCCCTGAAAAGGGAAATCATGGACCGGTCCGAGTAGCTAATACCTACCATTTTGCTTACGAAGATGGTACCCCGTACTATTCAATCGGAACAACCTGTTATGTTTGGGAACTTCAGACGGATGAACTGATTGAAAAGACTTTAAATAATTTAAAAAATGCTCATTTTAATAAAATAAGATTTTGTATTTGGCCAAAGCATTATGACTTTAATTTGGGAGAGCCCAGATCATATCCATATGAAGGAAAACCTATGAACAGTCAGGTGTTGAATGAGGACAACTTTCGCAGATACACCGGGAAAACAGAGGGGAACAACTGGGATTTTACAAGATTTTGTCCAGAGCATTTCAGGCACATTGAAAATTGTATTTTAAAATTGCAGAAACTTGGAATTGAGGCAGATTTGATTGTAATGCATCCTTATGATCGCTGGGGTTTTTCTTCTATGACAAAAGAACAGGATGATCTGTACTGGAAATATGTGGTTTCACGTTTTTCTGCGTACCGGAATATATGGTGGTCGTTAGCAAATGAGTATGACTTATTAACCGAAAAGACTCAAGAAGACTGGGAGAGATATGCGCAGATTATTTGTGAAAAAGATCCATATAACCATTTGAGATCAATTCATAATTGTCGTCCTTTTTATGATTACAGGCGTCCATGGATTACTCACTGCAGCATTCAGCGCCAGGATCTGTATAAAACGGCAGAAATGGTGCAGGAGTGGAAAGAAAGGTTTAAAAAGCCTGTAATTGTAGATGAAATGGCATATGAGGGGAATTTGCCTAATGGCTGGGGAAATATTACAGGTCAGGAAATGGTAAAACGTTTCTGGGAAGCTTTTGTGCGAGGAGGCTATGCAGGACACGGAGAAACATATTTGACAGAAGAGAGAATTCTTTGGTGGTCACATGGCGGAGAATTGCGCGGAGAGAGTTGGAAACGTTTGGATTTTTTGTATAAGATTATGCTGCAGACTCCAGGAATTGGCTTAAGATTTGCTGGAACCGAAAGAGATGATGTGCACGGTGTTCCAGAAGACTTTATGTTGGAAGCAAAGAGTGGATATCAGATATATTATTATAGTTTTATGCAGCCTTGTTATGAAAAATTTTATTTTGATGATGATACAGAATATAAAGTGGAAGTAATTGACACATGGAATATGACAATCAGGGATGCTGGAATTCAAAAAGGACATTTTAAAATTTCTCTTCCAGGTACGCCATATATGGCAATTAGAATCCAGAAGGCGCACTGGAAAGAGTAGCAAACAGGAATATTGTTAGCAGGACATCAGGAGGATCAGGTATGGTTGATTTAGAACGTGAATTTCAAAGCCCATCTTCTGGATTCCGTGGAGTTCCGTTTTGGGCGTGGAATGGAAAGTTAGAAAAGGATACTTTGCAAGAGCAGGTTTCGGTATTTCAGAAAATGGGATTTGGAGGCTTTCATATACATGTACGTACGGGATTGGACGATCAATATTTGGGAACAGAGTATATGGAAGCTGTATCTACTGTTGTAGAAAAAGCAAAAGAGTGTGAATTAAAAGCGTGGCTTTATGATGAGGATCGCTGGGCATCAGGTGCCGCCGGTGGATTCGTAACAAAGGAACAGAAATATCGACAGAAATATTTGTTGTTTACACCATTTAGCTATGATGAAGTTGGACCATCAGCACCGCCGAGGGGCTTCCTATTTCCGCATAAACGTTCCTGCGAGGGAAAGCTTCTGGCGAGATATGAGGTAATATTAGATAAAGTGGGCTGTCTGGAAAACTATCGAAGAGTACAGGATGGAGATAAAACTGAGGGGCAGATTTGGTTTGCATATCTTGAATGTGCACGAGATAATCCTTGGTATAATGGACAGGCGTATGTAGATACACTCATGCCGGAAGCAATCGAAAGATTCTTAGAGATTACTCATCAGTCCTATAAGGAAAAAGTCGGAGCTTATTTTGGTGAAACAATTCCAGGATTTTTTACGGATGAACCTCAATTTGCAAAGAAAAACACATTTGCATATCCGGAAAGCATGACGGATATTACGATGCCGTGGACAGAAGATTTGGAAAAGTTTTTTTATAATGCCTATGGCTTTTCGATTCTGGACCGCTTGCCAGAGTTGTTTTGGAATTTGCCAGATAAGCAATATTCAGAGGCAAGATATGCATATCACGATTGTGTAGCAGAGCTTTTTTCAAAAGCATATTTTCAGACTTACCGTAAATGGTGTGAAAAGAATAAAGTGAAATTTACAGGACATCTGATGGAAGAACCAACCCTTCAATCTCAATGCAGTGCGGTAGGGGAAACTATGCGTTGCTATCCATATCTGGATGTACCAGGAGTGGATATGCTTCGCAAAGATATGGAGTTGACAACTGTAAAACAGGCACAATCCTCTTCAAGACAATATGGAAGAGAAGGCGTTATGAGTGAACTTTATGGCGTAACAGGCTGGGATTTTGATTTTCGTGATTACAAATTTTATGGAGATTGGCAGGCTGCGTTAGGAGTTACTTTAAGAGTTCCGCACTTATCCTGGATGTCTATGGAAGGTGAGGCTAAAAGAGATTTTCCTGCTTCTATTTTTTATCAGTCACCGTGGTACCAGGAATTTCCGTATGTGGAAGATCATTTTGCGCGTACGGGGTGGGCAATGAGCAAGGGGGATGCGGTTGTTAGAGTTGGAGTTATTCATCCGATTGAATCGTGTTGGCTTTTGTGGGGGCCAGAAAGTCAGGATGGAACTGCAAGGGAACAGTTGGACAAAAATTTCCTGAATTTAACGGAGTGGCTGCTTACAGGAAGTATTGATTTTGATTTTATATGTGAGTCCACATTGGAGAAGCAATGCAGACAGGGGGGATTTCCTTTACAGGTTGGAAAAATGGCTTATGAAGCTATTCTTATACCAGGCTGTATTACCCTGCGGAAAACTACAGTGGAAAGGCTGGAATGGTTTCAAAAAGATGGAGGCAAACTTATTTTTCTGGGTTCTGTGCCTCAGTGCATAAATGGAAAACCATCAGAGATACTGTCCGGACTTTTTGAAAAAAGTAAAGTCCTGGATTTTCAGAAGAATGTTATTTTGGATGCGTTGAGTGACTTGCGGGAAATTCAGATATTTGATGCGGATGGAAAAAGATCTGATAAATATTTGTATCAGCTTCGAAAGGAGAAAAAAAGAAGCTGGCTGTTTATTGCACATAACAAAAGACCGTATAATAAAGATATATCAAGGTACGATGAAATTTGTGTCAGAATCAGAGGCACTGGTTCTGTGAAAGTGTGGGATACTTTAACAGGAACTCAGAAAAAAATTTATTCGAAAGTTCGCAATGGATGGACAGAATTTAAGCGGCGTATTTATGATTATGACAGTTTGCTGATTTCGCTGGAAGAAGAAACGGGTGAAGCAGTAAGCATACAGGAATCTGAGGGAACAGGGATACCCGTAGCAATTCCGGAATGTGTACCCTATAGTTTAAATGAGCCTAATGTGCTTCTTCTGGATAGAGCTGAATATGCGTTGAATGAGGAACCATATCAGTCAGCTGAGGAAATTTTGCGGCTGGATAATTTATGCAGAGAACGTCTGGGAATGCCGGTGAGAGGCATGGCTATTATGCAGCCATGGGCCGATAAAAAGAAAATTGCAGAACATTGTATATGGCTGCGTTTTACTATTGAAAGTGAAGTGTGTCTGGATAAGATTTTTCTGGGAGCAGAAAGACCGGAAAAAAAGAAAATTGTGTGGAATGGAGAAATTGTAAAGTGTGATTCAGCAGGGTGGTATGTAGATAAACATATTAAAAAGATACCGCTATGCGGATTGAAAAAAGGTAAAAACGTTTTAGAAATTAAGCAGCCTTTTGGAATTGGAACAAATACGGAATGGTTTTATCTGCTGGGGAATTTTGGAGTTCACATAAAAGGAACCGAAAAGAAACTTCTTCCGATAGATGAAAAAATTAGTTTTGGTGATATACGGGAAAGTGGTCTGCCATTTTATGGAGGTGCACTTACCTATCATGTTCCACTGCAGCTGCCAAGAGGAAAAATAAAGCTGCGGGTACCGCACTACAGAGGTGGACTCATACGTGCGAATTTGGACGGGGAACAAACCAAAAGAATTGTACTTCCACCTTATATGCAGTTTTTTTCAGTATCTCAAAAAGGTCAGCATTTTCTTAATATAACAGTTTATCCATCAAGAAATAATGCATTTGGTCCAGTTCATTTGGCGGATAAATGTGAAGAGTGGCTTGGTCCATCTGCATGGAGAAGCTATGATGATGCATGGACGGATGGTTACTGTCTTAAAGAAGAGGGAATTTTATCAAAGCCAGTAATTACAATTTTGCCTGACTAACAAAATCCATTATTTCATTGATAAACCGGAAATGTAACGCCCACGTCTTTGAAGTTAACATTCCAAAGACGTGGGTTTTTATGCTATAAATTGAATTTGCTGAAATCAATGAACAGATCTTTATATATACCTGCTTTGATTATATCGTGAAACGTGTACAGGCCAAAATCACTGGCATCAAAATTGTAGACAAAAATTACATTTTTGGTTGGATCCACAATCCAATATTCTCGAACACCTGTGGCTTGGTACTTAAACAATTTAAAAAAATAATCCATGCGCTTACTACCTGGAGAAACAATTTCAATGATCCAGTCAGGAGCACCAGAACAGCCCCTGTCTGTGAGTTTGTTGGTATCGCAAATAACGCTGATATCTGGTTCTACATAATTTCTGTCGTCCTCATTCAGAAATACTGCAAATGGTGCAATATCAACTTCACAGGAACTGCCTTTTTTGTCGATATAATCAGCAATAGTGTGACTGATGGATAAAAGAAGCCTTTGATGCCTTCTGGTTGGCGGGACCATGTAATAGATCTGTCCGTCAATCAGTTCGGCTCTGGTTCCTTCTGATAAGGAATAAATATCTTCGATAGTGTATTCTTTACGCTGTGGCAATGGCATAGTAACACATCCTTTCGAGGTAATGATTATGTGCGTCGCATGCTTGGTTTAATCATGGCATTGGCACACTATGTATAATAATTATATTCTTTTAGCTAAAAATAGTATAACATAAAAGACCAAAATCCTTGATTTTGCTGGGAAAGTTTATGAAAATGATTTGTACTATTGATAAGTATTGCTAAAATACAATTTGACAAATATTTCAGCTGTTTGTATAATATACTTAACAAGGGAGCCGGAAGGTGAGTGCAGATCACCCCGCCCCGGCGAAATAGGATTAGTAAAAGATAGCTGTCATTCTCGCCAAAGAACAGGACGGCTATTTTTTATGTGTATAAGTCAAAATTGCAACAATTAGTAAGGCAGTTGTAAGTATAATTTGCAATTCCTCATAAGTACTTATAATGATTACTCCCTTCTGGTAAGGTGTCCAGATCGAGTGAAAGCACGTCCCCCGGCTACCCGGTTAAGTATATTATATTGTCAAGGTGCTATGATCCTCTTTTTTCTCGTAAATATCATCTCAAAATACGAATAAAGTACGTCTATTAATATATTAAAACCTGTTAAAATGAATTTGTCAAGAATAATATAAAAGCTAAAAGGAGCAGTTAAAGTTTGAAACAAATAATGAAAGGATTGCTCTTTTTGGTTAATAAATTCCTACATTTTCTTAATAAAGTTCCATTGCAAAACCCATGTTTCCTGGCGTATTATGGTAGCAGGAAACATGGGTTTTTATGTTTATGGAAAAAGAAATTTTTTAGTAAAAGGAGTATCTGATTATGGAAATGAACTATGCAAAAACTGTGGAAAAATGGGGAACCCTTGAGGTTGCAGTTAAGGGGCCGAAGGAGGGGAATCCTTTCTGCGACCAGTGGATCAAGGGAACTTTTGAGTGTAAAAATGAGAAGAAAACAGTAGACGGTTTCTATGATGGAGACGGTGTTTATAAAGTAAGATTTATGCCATCTTTTGTGGATACATATACATTTAAAATCGAATCTTCCTTCCAGACAGAAAGCGCAGAAGAAGTCAGCGGCAGTTTTGAAGCTGTAGCCCCTTCCGCAGACAACCACGGTCCAGTCCGCGTAGCCGGAACCTATTACCTGGCTTACGAGGATGGCAAGCCTTATCATTGTATTGGAACTACCTGTTATGTATGGAACCTGCAGAATGAAAAGCTTCAGGAGCAGACCCTGAAAACCCTGGAAGAAAATGCGTTTAACAAAATCCGTTTTTGCATTTTCCCGAAGCACTACGATTACAACCTTCACGAGCCAATCACCTACCCGTATGAGGGAACACCCTGCGACACTTCTGAATTAAATGAGAACAATTTCGCCGAATACAACGGCTGTGCACCTGGAAATGACTGGGACTTTACCAGATTTAATCCAGCACATTTCCAGCACATTGAAGAATGTATTAAGAAGCTGATGGCCCTTGGCATCCAGGCAGATCTGATCGTAATGCATCCATACGATAGATGGGGATTTTCCATGATGAAGGCAGAAGATGACGACCGCTACTGGAAATATGTTCTGGCACGTTTTTCCGCATATCGCAATGTATGGTGGTCACTGGCCAATGAGTACGATTTGATGCATGAGAAAACTCTCGCAGACTGGGAAAGATATGCCGCAATCATCTGCGAAAAAGATCCATATCACCACCTGAGATCCATCCACAACTGCAAAGCTTACTACGACTATAACCTGCCATGGGTAACTCACTGCAGCATCCAGCGAACCGAAACCTACCGTTCCTCCGAGCTGGTAAACGAGTGGCGTGAGAAGTACCACAAGCCAGTCGTTCTGGATGAAATCTGCTATGAAGGAAACATTCAGTTTGGCTGGGGAAACATCAGCGGAGAAGAAATGACCAGAAGATTCTGGGAGGCATTCTGCCGCGGCGGATATCCGGGACACGGTGAAACTTACCTCAGCCCGGACCGCATTCTCTGGTGGTCACACGGCGGAGTTCTGCACGGAACCTCCCCGGAGCGCATTAAATTCCTGGCAAAAATTATGGAAGAAACCCCAGGTCTTGGCGTAGAACCAATGCCATGCAAATGGGATGAAGTTGCCTGCCGCGCAGCTGGCTTCCCGGCAAGAAAAGACTATTTCATTTATTACTATACATTTATGCGCCCAAGCTTCCGTGACTTCTATTTCGACGATACCACAGAGTATCAGGTAGAAATCATTGATACCTGGGAAATGACCATCACAGACGGCGGAATCCACAAAGGACAATTCCGCGTCCAGCTTCCAGGTAAGGAATATATTGCGGTGAGAATTAAAGCTGTAAAGTAAAAGGCAGCTGGAATGATGATGCAAATATTTCAGCTCCAATATTAGATTTTGTATGAAATAAGGCCGATCACTTGTGCGATAAAAAGCACATAAATGATCGGCCAACTTACATCGTTTTTACTTAAACGATATTTTTCATAGATCGTGATACATATATTATACGAACTTTTCAGATATGCGTTAGCAATAACTTTCTGCGACAGCGCCTATCCGCGGCAGTTATTTCACTTCTTTCATCCTCACCGCCATATACTGTCTAGCCCCCATCTTAATCCGAATTTTTCCTTCATAAACTTCCGGAAGTTCTTCTGTGGTCATATTCCAGGTGTCGATCAGTTCAATCTTGTACTTCTTTCCAGCTGGCAGCGTGTAGTTGCGGTACAGTGGGCGGAAGAAGCCGTAGTAGTACAGGAAGTAGCTTTCGCCGTCGTGGAGGCATACGGAATCCCAGTTTTCTTCGTGGTTTTCCGGGGTGAGAGTAAGAGGCTGGATGTCATCTGGAAGCTGAGCCATCTGCTCTTTCAGGAAGGCAATTCTGGCTGTGCTTTCCCCGTGAAGGGTGCCGCCGTGAGCCCACCAGATCTGGTCGCCCTGGTCCACATAGGTCTCGCCGTGGGACAGATATCCGCCGCGCATGCAGCCTTCCCAGAAGCGTCTGGTCAGCTCCTGTGCAGTCAGGCAGCCCCATCCGAAATCAATGTTTCCTTCGTATCCAACTTCGTCTACAATCACAGGCTTGCGGTACTGGTTTCTCCAGTCTGTAACCATTTCTGCGGTCTTGTAAACATCTACACGCTGAACGCTTACATGTGTGATCCAGGATCTGTTGTGGTCAAAAAGCGGAACGCAGTTGTGGATGGAACGAAGGTGTCCGTACGGGTCATTTTCCATTACAACTCTTGCGTAAGTATCCCAGTCTTCTACGGTTTTCTGAGGCATCAGATCGTATTCATTTGCCATGGACCACCAGATATTTTTGAAGTGGGAAAGACGTCTTGCAGCATAGGATAAGTAGAAAATATCCTGCTCCTTTGTCATTTTGGAAAAGCCCCAGCGGTCGTATGGATGAAGAAGAATGATGTCTGCTTCGATGCCAAGCTCATCCAGCTGCTGGATTCTTTTTTCCAGATTTTCAAAGAACACATTATCAAATCTGGAGAAATCAAAGCCGTCTTTTGCGTTTCCCTGGAATGCATATCTTTCCGGATCTGTGGTGTTGTAGGTGTAGAATTTTGGGAAAATACACATTCTGATCTTGTTAAAAGGAGCGTTTTTCAGTGTTTCCAAAGTCTGCTCCTGCACCTGTTCGGACTGGTTGACCCATGCGTAGCAGGTGGTTCCAAAAGGCTGGAATCTGGTGCCGTCCTCGTATGCAAAATGGAATTCATCTTCTGTTACATAGAAGTTTACTTCCTTCTTTGGAAGTACATCTTTTTTCAGGCACACACGTCCATGGTTGCCTGCTGCGGCTGGTGTGCAGAGAAATTCACCTGTCTGGCCGTCCAACTGCGGGTCGCTGCTGTGTGTCTCATAAGTCCAGTTACCTTCTGCCTGAGGCATGAAACGGATGCCATATTTTCCCTGATCTTTGTAAAAACCTTTTACGGTAAGCTTCTGGATTCCATTGGAAAAATCAGCGGTAAGCTGTACATCCTGAAATGGATTTCCCTGGGATGTTCCGGAAAGTTCCAGGTCAAATACTTTATATTTTTCTACTGTTTTTGCCATAATTTTTCCCTTCTTTTTGAAAACTTTTATGCTCTCTTAGCACGCTTCTCCAGGTCTTCTACAATATGTCCATACTCTTTGTCCAGCTTGTAGAATAACAGGATGATGAACATGATCGCGAACACAACAAGCGGTACATATAAGAAGATGACGCGGATTCCGCTGATTGCGGAAGCTGGCTGTGCAGCGGAGGAGCTTACGAAACCAAATGCTGCAAGTACCCAGCCAAGAACTGCGGAGCCGATACCGGAACCGATTTTCTGTCCGATGGAGTTTGCGCTGAAAACAAGGCCCTCTGCGCGGATGCCGGATTTCCAGTCGTTGTACTCAACTGTGTCAGCAAGCATTCCGTACATAACACCGGAAAGAGCTGCGTTTCCAACACCTTTGATGATTGCTGCAATGTAAAGAACTGCATAGCTGGTTGGATTTAATAGTACCATTGCATATCCGATGAAGGAAATTGCAACACCGGAGATGGCGATTTTCTGTTTACCAATCTTGCGGATGATACCTGTGCATATTGCAAATGCTGCGAAGGAAGCGATGTTCTGGAAAATGGAAAGGTTTCCAACCAAGCTGTCATCGTTCATAATGTACTGTGCATAGTATACGTTTACACCGATAAAAGCGTTTACTACGCTGTTTAAAAAGAAGATTGCAAGAAGAATCATCCAATATTTGTTTTTAATAAGGCTTTTCAGAGCCTGTGGGATGTTTACTTTTTCTTCAGATCCGGCTTTCTTTGCTTCTTCGGTAACTGCTTCTTTGGTGGTGAAGAATACGATCAGGAAAAAGATGATCGCAACGACACCGTAGATCAGGAATGTTTTCTGCCATGCGGAAGAATCATTTCCGAAATATTTAACAAGTGGAAGAGTTGCTGCGTTTACGACCATACCGCCGCCAAATGCGAATACCATTTTGGAAATATTCAGATAGCCGCGCTCGGTTTGGTTCTTGGTCATAAGAGCTGCAAGGGAACCGAATGGCAGGTTGATCGCTGTGTATACAACAGTTACTGCCAGGTTGTAGGTGAGGAACGCATAGATGATTTTACCTGTGGTTCCAAAATCCGGTGCTGTGAACATGAGAACAAGTGACACTGCAAATGGAATGCACCACCACAGAAGCCAGGGTCTTGCTTTACCGTGTTTGCTGTGGATCTTTTCCATCAGGGAACCAACGATCAGGTCGCTGACGCCGTCCAGGAGACGGGAGACCAGAAGAATGGTTCCAACCACACCTGCGCCAAGTCCTGCAACATTTGTGAGGAAATAGGTGAAGAAGGAGTTGACTGGTGTGTACATCATGTTGTTTGCGAAATCACCGACGCCGTAGCCGATACGTTCTTTCATATGCAGGGAACGGTTTTCGCCTTCATATGCATTTTCTGTGCCTTTTATTTTGTTTACCTCCGTACGTTTTCTTAAACTTGTTTTAAACTTTATGACTATATTTTAATCATAATTCAACAAAAATTCAACAGAATAATCACAAAAACAGGGTTTTCTCTGTTTTATATAAAGGAATTCTGTGGAATTTGAACATAATGATGTAAAAATAGGACGGATTTAAACGATTTTGTTTAAATCCGCCCTGGATGAGGGTGTTTGTTTACAGGCTTTGTCTCAGCAGAATATCTGGCTGTGCGTATATTTTGACCCGGGTAGTCCACTGCTGGTGGATTTCTTTGTCCAGCAGGTCCATGACCATGGCAGCGCGCTCGGCGTGAGGGATTCTGACCTGAGTCAGCTTGGCACCGGAAAGGATGTAATCGGGAATTTCGTCAATGCCGATTGCTTTTACACGGTCAGGAAATTTGATTCCCCGCTTGCGAAGAGCGGTAGTGACGCCAATGGAAATCTGGTAGTTTTCAAAAAGAAATCCTTCCGGGAGGGGATTGTGCTCCAGCCAGGTGAGCATATTTTCGGTAATTGTGGGAATGGTGTGACCAAGCTCTATGATATCGCTTTTGGCGGGCATGTGGTCGTTGCCGATCATGGTGTTGCGGAAAGCATCACGCCGTTTCTGGAAATTGTAGATGCTTTTGTCGGTGCACAGGTATTTGATATCGGATGCACCTGCCTGGTACAGAAGGTTCAGGCTGTTTTTCACCGCGCTTTCATTGTCGATGCAGACGCTGTTGTATTTGCCGTCGGGGGCTTCGTAGTCGTAAAGGACAATGGGCTTGTTGATTTTTTCCAGAATGGGATAGTCAGCAGGCTGCATTTCCGTGGCAAAAACAATGACGCCGGCAACAAGCTCGGTGTTGCATTCCGCGATGACGGCGTTGGTTTCGTATTCGGTTTCATTGATATAGGAAAGGCCGTAGAGGTAGCCGCGGTTTCTTGCTTCTGTGTCAAAGGTGCGCAGAACTTCGGTCCACAAATCCAGCTCCGGGTCGCAGACAACCTGTTTGCGGTGGTTGATGATGAGCACCTTGATCAGACGGTGCGGTGCGTCGGGACTCTGGAAGGAGGAGTTTTCCGGGAGCACGCCGCCGTTGTTTTCCAGTTCTTTTATGCATTCCAAAACCTTCTGGCGGGTCTGTTCGTTTACGCCGGGTTTGCCGTTGACTGCGAGGGAGACGGTGGCTTTGGAAATGCCAAGATGTCTGGCGACATCGACCATTTTTATTTTCATAGGGATACCTGCCTTTCCGGGGAAAATGTGGTTGGTGAAAATTGCTTACGGGTGGAGCTGTATGGTTTGCTCATGTTTATATTTAAACATTTTAAACTATTGATTTAAACAAGTCAAGGAGGAAAACAGGCGCATATGAAGTCTAATTCTGGTTGGCGGGCACTTCCTTCTCTACCCACAGCTGAAGTGCTTCAATAGCCCGGGAAACTTTCTCCAGATTCTCCTGTATATTGGAAAAATCAGGAATTTCGTCCTCGGAGATTTTCCCATCTCTGGATATTTCAATGAGGCGGTTGGTAAGCGGGTAGACCGCATTTAAGGAGGCAACGGTTTCCAGAATGATTGCTGGAAGCTCGGTCATCTCTATAGAAGGAACGTATTTCATACCGATCGGACATTCATGTGAGCAGTAGTAGTTGCAAAGCTCCGGGGCATTGTAAACCTGGGACATGCGGATCACGTCCTCGGGGGCAGGCTGTACCTTCTCATTTTCGATGCGCTCTAAGCGGTCCTCGGAAATAAATGCGAGAAGTTCAGAGGCTTTTTCCCGGGGGAGGTTGTCTTCCTCACGCAATTGCTGGTAAATGGTTTTATTTTCTCTGGTGGATTTTCTTCCCATGGATTTTTCCTTTCCATGCTGTATTACGAACATTTCGGATGCGTTTGGTTTTTTGTGCTGCGTTGAAATTCATATTACGCAGCGTCTGCGGAATAATTGGGGTTATTCCGCAATAAATGCGGTGTATTTTCCCAGGCAAAAACACTATAATCATCCCATAAAGTTCAATACAACATTTGTTAAAGATTACAGAAAGCTTTTTAAACTGGCTTTCCAGACTGGATTTAGTATAACACGAAAGAAGAGGGAAATGAAATGGAAGGTTACAATTTACAGAAAGAAATGAGTGAAGCGATACAGGCTGGTGAAAACGCATTGTGCAGCCTGAGGACAGCAAGGGAAGAACTTCAGAAAGCTGGGAACTGGGGAATTGTGGATTTGTTTGGAGGCGGATTTATTACAAACCTGATCAAGCATTCCAAAATGGATAACGCTTCCCACCTGATGGAAAATGCCAAGTATGATCTGAAGAAGTTCCAGAAAGAGCTTAGGGACGTGACGATCAATACGGATTTGTCAATTGACTGCGGCGGTTTTCTTACCTTTGCCGATTTTTTCTGGGACGGCGTGGTTGCCGACTGGCTGGTACAGTCGAAAATCAATGATGCAAAGTGTCAGGTCGATGACGCGATTGCACAGGTGGAGCAGATTCTCAGGAGACTGAAGCAGTATTAAAATTTTGAATGGCAAGCTAAATTATTGATTAGATAGAAAAAATGGAGGAAAAATTATGTTAACACTTATTATAATCGTTTTAATCCTCATGGCAATTTGCAGACCGCGTCGCTACAGAGGCTTTGGCCCGTATCACCATCATCACGGCCCGTTCTTTGGACCTCCGATGGGTGGCCCGAGAGGCCCTCATGGTCCTATGTGCGGCGGCCCTTTTGATCACGGCCCTGGCGGTCCATTTGGCCCTGGTCCAAGATGGTAAATGATTTACAGAGAAAATATTAGAATTGGAATTTGATGACTGGAAATGTCTCTAACATTCTATGTGGAATGCAGGGACATTTCCGGAGAACAATTCAGATTATAAGGATAAAATCCGGAACTTTAATTCTTTGTCAAAGTTCCGGATTTTTTTATGCGTGAAAAGTAATTTGATTTATTTCTTTCTTTGATTATGGAATAAATTTAGGAATACTGCTTCTTATAATTTTCTCCCCAGGCCCACATTGCATCCATGATGGGCCTCAGGCTGTAGCCAAGCTCGGTCAGGGTGTATTCTACTCTTGGCGGCACTTCGGCGTAAACCTTGCGGGTGAGAAGTCCGGATTCTTCCATCTGGCGAAGCTGTGAGGTGAGAACCTTCTGAGATACCGTGCCGATGGATTTGCGCAGCTCACCGAACCGCTTGGTGCCAGTAAGCAGATCGCGGAGGATGAGCACCTTCCATTTATCGCTGATGAGAGTGAGGGTAGTCTCCACGGGGCAGGTTGGGAGATTGAGAGCTGTGGACTGGGATGTTGATTCATTATGTTTTTCCATTGTGATGATACAAATAGTTCTTCAGGACAAGGTGAAATTCCTGACCGGCAGTATAGTCTGCGCGCCATATGGCTGATACGGCGAAATCCCGTAACCGACGGTAAAGTCCGGATGAAAGGAGATAACAATGAATACAGAAACTGTAAAAATTGAGAATGTAAATAAAGATAATAATTTTAAAGAAAAAAATAAGATAATGCTTCAGGTGAGAATGCTGACAATGACGGCTGTATTGGCTGCAAACTATGTTATTCCGTCTGTCCACAGAAATGTATTGATATTAGTAAAATTCCGGTGGAAATCGATCAGAATCATTGTCTTCACTGTGGAAGATGTGTGGAAACTTGTCCTGCTCAGGCAATTATGAAGAGAGGACAATAATCGGAGAAAGGACTGGATAGTGGCAGGTATGAACCAAAATGAGAGACGAATTTTCCTGATTTAAGAGCTTTTAAATGAGCGGGAGAATGAAAATTATGGAACAATGTCCATTCCAAGAGAGCGGGAAGATCAGAAACTGCTTTTGCGCGGGCTGATGAATGTTCGAGTGCCGAAGAAAATAAATCCCAGATTTTTGCAGATCCAGGACGAATATTTGAGGGCAGAAATGGAAGAAAAGAATATTCTATTTAAAGAAAAAAATCAGTTGTTTTACAGAAGAAGGATGGCGAAGATCCAGCAGCTGAAAGAGGCGATTGAAGAAGCGGATGCGGTTGTGATTGGTGCAGGAGCCGGGCTTTCTACTTCAGCTGGGTTTGTATATACAGGGGAACGATTTTCGAAATATTTTGGAGATTTTGCGGGAAAATATGGATTTGAGGATATGTACTCAGGCGGATTTTATCCATTTGATTCTTTGGAGGAATATTGGGGGTACTGGAGCAGATATATTTATATTAACCGATATATGAATGCGCCGAAGCCAGTGTACGAGAATCTTTTGAGGCTGGTACAGGAGAAGGACTATTTCGTGCTTACAACCAATGTGGATCACTGTTTCCAGAAAGCTGGTTTTGATAAACATAGAATGTTCTATACACAGGGAGATTATGTCCTCTGGCAGTGCAGCAGACCATGCCATTATGAGACATATGATAACCGGAAAATTGTGGAGAAAATGGTAGAAGCACAGGGCTATACTGTGGCAGCAGACGGCACATTACTTGCTCCGCAACGCGCTGCACTGAAAATGACAGTTCCGTCAGAATTAGTACCTCATTGTCCAAAATGCGGCGCTCCAATGACCATGAATTTACGTGCGGACAGTACCTTTGTGGAAGATGATGGATGGCACAAAGCTGCCTCCAGATATGATGATTTCATCCGCAGACACCAGGGAATGAAGGTCCTTTTCCTCGAGCTTGGAGTGGGTTATAACACTCCCGGCATTATCAAATATCCTTTCTGGCAGATGACCGCAGGCAATCCGAAGGCTGTTTATGCATGTATCAATTACAGAGATGCCGCCTGCCTAACGGAATTACAGAACCAGGCGATTTGTATAGAGGGAGATTTTGAGAGATTGTGACTATGTAGCCGCTAATATATTAGCAAGGGAAGTATGTTTTGCAGGAGTCGCTCATGAAATATTATCAGAAAGCAGTTTCTACTCCGGGAATACCGTACTATACATATGAAGAAATGCAGCAGGATCTTGCCGCTTTGCAGGCGGAGTATCCTGCTTTTTTGCAGCTGCATTCTGCTGGGAAAAGTGTAGAAGGAAGAGACATTACAGAAGTAATTCTGGGAAATATAGAAAGCAGATTTCATATTCTGATACAGGCTTCCATGCATGCTAGGGAATATATGAATACAATTCTGATGATGAACCAAATAAATGATTATTTGCGGCAAAAAACTGGAAAATGTTTGGAAAATCAATCCTGTAAGCGATACGCTTCATTTCAAGATGTATATGGAATTCATACATTTTCCAGAGATAAAAAGTATATTCATAGAGCTCTAAATAACATCCAAGACATATGCTTTCATATCATCCCCATGGCAAACCCCGACGGCGTCACATTATGCCAAAATATGAATGCAGCACTGGCAAATCCTATCGTAAAAAAGTGTGCAGCAAGCAGGCAGGAAGCAAATAATTTTATCCAGAGGTGGAAAGCTAACGCCCGCGGCGTAGACCTAAACCGAAACTTCGATATAGGCTGGGCGTCCTACATAGGCGCACCTGCTCCATGCGGAGAAGGCTATAAAGGCCCATCCCCAGCCAGCGAACCGGAAACCCAGGCCATTCTTCACACTGCCAGCAAATACAAGTTTGCCTGCTGTATTTCCTATCATTCTTCCGGAAATCTCATTTATTGGGACTACGGCTGTCGCGGAAATCTCCGCCAAAAAGAACTGGCTCTTGCCAACTATGCATCCACCATAATTGGCTATCCTCTCCATTCTACCATCCAGGATGCCGCAGCCACCGCAGGCTGCAGCGACTACTTTGTTCTGAAACTGAAAATCCCCGCTATAACCATCGAAACCGGAGCCGGAGAATGCCCGTTAAGCACAGAAGAATATCCCGAAATTTATAAGAAAAATAATAATTTATGGATAAATCTGTATAGAGTAATGCAATATTTGATATAAAAAAGGGGCGCCTGATTTTCAGGTGCCCGATGTCTTATGCAATTAATTCCTCAAATTTCCCCATCTCCATAGGCTTGTAATAATAATACCCCTGCAGTTCATCACAGCCTTCCTGAATAAGGAAATCCACCATTTCTTTGGTTTCTACACCCTCACAGACGATAAATTTGTTGGTGCGTTTCAGCAGGTGGAAGATTTCCTGAAGTACGATTTTGCCTTTCTCAGTAAGGTCATCAGAGAGGAAACGCTTGTCGATTTTTACCTCGTCAGACGGAATTTCGTATTTCTGGATCAGCTGCAAAACCTTTTTCGTAAAGGTATGGATCTTCCGGAAATGAACCGGAGAGACATTTAAAGACAGCGGCAGCAGTTTCAGTCCTGCGCTTCTTCTGTTTGCAAGCCACTGGAAAGCCGCCTCATAAACATAGTAATCCAGAGCCTCGATTTCCCCTGTTTCTTCCAGAATCGGAAGGAAACTATCCGGGAACCACAGCTCCCCATCTGCACGTTTCCAGCGAATCAGCACCTCGGCACTGGCAATTTTCTGGCTCTTTCCGCTGATCTTTGGCTGGAAATAAATCTGGAATTCTTTTCGTCCAAGCGCTTCCAGATAATGGCGCTGTTTTTCCAGTCCGCATACTTTATTAATGATGTAAAAGTGATTAAAATCTGTTAAGTTTAAAGGCACGAGGAACCCTCCTTTTTTGAATGGTTACAGGAACGGACATACTGTGCAGGCAGGTGTCCGCAGTAAGTTTGGTTACAAAGGTTAGTATAGCCTAACGAGTGGTATAACACTCATTCCAGGAATACGGTATAGAAAATACCTTGTTGATAAACTTTTTCAGTATTCAAAACAGGAGGGCGTTTTTTGCAGGGGAAAAATATCTTCAACAGCATTTATTTTGTCAAAGGCCTGTGTTACAATGCTTTAAGTACATATGAATATAGAAAGAACGGTAAAAAAATTTATGAGCAGTTTATCAGAACAGATAAAGAAAAACAATGCGTCTGCATTCACCCACAGTGGAAAATTCCACGCAGACGACGTATTTTCAGCCGCATTGCTGCTGTACCTGAATCCGGAAATCAACATTTCCAGAGGAAATAAGGTTCCGGAAGACTTCGATGGCATTGTTTTTGACATTGGGCGGGGGCAGTATGACCATCACCAGAAGGACAGCCGCGTCCGGGAAAACGGAGTGCCTTATGCGGCATTTGGACTTCTCTGGGAGGCTCTTGGAGAGGAAATTCTTGGTCAGGAACTGGCGGAAAAGTTCGACCAGTCCTTTGTGCAGCCCCTTGATAACAACGACAATACAGGGGAGAAAAATGAGCTTGCCACATTGATCGGCAACTTTAATCCGGCGTGGGACGCACAGGGCGGAAACGATGAAGCCTTCTTCCAGGCCGTAAGTGTAGCCGGGATGATTCTGGAAAATAAGTTCGAGCGGTATCGTGGAAATGAGCGTGCAGATAAGAGGGTGGAGGAACTTCTGGAAGCCCATGAGATGGCAATTCTTTCCGGGAAAAAAGGAAAAGAAGAGTCGAAAATTCTGGTTTTACCTGAGTTTGTTCCCTGCCAGAAACGGCTGTCTGAGACGGAAATTGCTTTTGTGATTTTCCCCTCAAACAGAGGCGGCTACTGCATCCAGCCACAGAAAAAAGAGTATTCCCTGAACTATAAATGCAGTTTTCCAGTGGAATGGCTGGGCCTGGAAAATGAGGAACTGATAGAGAAAACCGGGCTTGAAAGTGCAGGATTCTGTCATAAGGGCGGCTTTCTTATGACTGCCGGAACCCTCGAGGACGCCATAAAAGCCTGTGAAATCAGCTTGGAAGAGTTCCATGAAAAGCCCATTATTGTGAACTTCGGCGGAGATTTTTCCGTTGATGAACTGCTTCTGCAATTGCCCAAACTGCAATCTGCAAAGGTGGTTCACATTGATTTCCCAGAGCTTCCGGAACTGGAAATGCTGGGCATTTACGGGGAAATTCTGATGGAAAGACAGGAGTGGAAAGCAGCTGTGAAGGATCAGGTAAAGATGATTCTGAAGTATAAACCAGAAGCTGTTTTTGTAGGAAATAACACATTTGCGGCGTACCCGGTGGTGCATATGCTGCGGAAAAAACACATTCCAGTTCTGACATTAGCCGAGAAAAATGGGGAGCAGATTCTGGTAAGAATTCCCTCCGGTTCGTAATAAAAACAGAAAATATGTGACATATTTCAGCGGAATTTAATTGTGCTTGGAGTATGCTTGAAAATATGATAAGAAACAGGAGTTAAAAATGACGGAAGAGAGAAGACAGATTACAGGACATATCCTTGCTTGCGGAACCCAGATCATGTGGGGAGCAACGTTTGTATCCACTAAGGTTTTGCTTAACTATTTTTTGCCTGCGGAGGTATTGTTTACCCGTGCAGTGCTTGCATTTCTGGCGCTGCTGATCTTTTATCCCCATCATCTGAAGCTGAAAAATCCCAGACAGGAGCTTGCGTTTGCAGGTGCAGGATTATTCGGGATCGTGCTGTATTTCATGCTGGAAAACACGGCGCTGACCATGACATATGCTTCCAATGTGGGGATTATTGTGGCATGTGCACCCTTTTTTGTGGCAGTAATGGTGGGGATTTTCTTTAAAAATGAGAAGTCTGGACTTTACTTTTATATTGGATTTGTAATTGCCATAGCAGGTGTAATTCTGATCAGTATGAACGGACAGAAAAGCTTCAATTTGAACCCGCTTGGTGACGGCCTTGCATTCCTGGCCATGATTTCCTGGGGCGCATATTCTGCCCTTGTGAAAAAGATCGGGGAGTGGGATTATCCGACTATCGCAGTGACAAGAAGAATCTATTTCTATGGAATTATTTTCCTGATCCCTGTGCTGATTCAGCAGAAAGCATCCTGGGATCCGGATCTGATCCGCAATCCTCAGGTCGTGGGGAATTTCCTTTTCCTGGGACTGGGGGCAAGTGCACTTGGCTTCCTGCTATGGAACCTGGCGCCCAAATGGATCGGCGCTGTGAAAACCAGCGTGTACATTTATGTATCACCAGTGGTGACAGTCGTGCTGTCCGTGTTTGTTCTCCATGAAAAAATGACAATGGCATCTGTAATCGGCTCCGCGCTGATTTTTGCGGGATTGATCGTTTCCCAGAAGAAGACCACGCCGGCTGTGGATGTACAGGAGAGCTAAGTGTTGAGGTAAAATACAGATACCAGTCTTTTTTATTCCAATCCAGTTATTTTATCAGGAAAAATTTAATGGCAGGAATGACTTCCGCATCCATGATCCCCACAATTGTGACCTTCCTCATGATGGTCATGGTGATTGCAATGTACATCCGGATCATATCCCAGATTGCCTGCAAGCAGTGCGTTCACTGCATCATCAGCACTTCCGCTGACACCGCCGAAAAGACGAATGCCTGCCTGCGCAAGTGCATTCTGTGCACCGCCGTCGATACCGCCGCAGATCAGGGTATCCACCCCATGCTGCACCAGAAATCCAGCCAGTGCACCATGTCCGCTTCCGTTGGTATCAACCACTTCTGCGTTCACAACTTTGCCGTCTGCAACCTCATAGATCTTGAATTCTGCTGTGTGTCCAAAGTGCTGGAAAATCTCTCCGTTTTCATAAGTTACTGCAATTTTCATAGTAAAATCTCCTTCTCCATTAATCATACTCCCAGTATACTGCTGAAATACTTTATTTTCAATGATATTTACCTAGAGCGTGTTTCAAACACGTCCTAAAACTTACTAGGAAATGTTGACATCTTTTCCCATAAGGAGTACATTCCAATAAGAAAGTAAAAAACACAAAAGAGGTATAGATATGCTGAAAGTAGAGAACCTGACTTTTGAAGTGAATGAAGAAGGGAAAAAGCGCTGCCTGGTGAACCACATCAGTTTTGATGTTAAGGATGGGGAAATGCTGGTGATCACTGGACCCAACGGCGGAGGAAAATCCACTCTTGCCAAAGTTCTTGCCGGTATTGAGAAGGCAAACAGCGGAGAAATTTATCTGGATGATGAGAACATTACGGAATATGATATTGACCATCGTGCCAATGCGGGAATCGGCTATGCATTCCAGCAACCGCCCCGTTTCAAGGGAATGACAGTCACAAGAATGCTGTCTCTTGCAGCTGGCAAAGAACTGACCGAGGAGGAAAGCTGCAAGCTTCTTTCCGCAGTAGGACTTTGCTCTGAGGATTACCTGAACCGTCAGCTGGATGGAACTCTTTCCGGCGGCGAAATGAAGCGTATTGAGATCGCCACCGTTCTTGCCAAATCTCATAAAGTGAGCATTTTCGATGAGCCGGAAGCCGGAATTGATCTGTGGAGTTTTTCCATGCTGATCAAGCGTTTCGAGGAGATCCATCGTGAGAAAAAAGAGTGCCTGATCCTGATTTCCCATCAGGAAAAAATCATCAATATGGCGGATAAGATCATGGTGATCGAGGATGGAGAAGTGAAGAAATACGGTACCAAAGAGGACGTTTTCCCAACCCTGTTTCAGCAGGAAAAATGTCAGAAGTGCATGACAGAAGGAGGCAAATGCTGATGATTAAAGTAGAAGAAACCACCCAGGGCGTACTGGATAAGATCAGCGAAGGTTTTGAGCAGAAAGGTGCATACAATCTGCGCCAGAATGGCATTTCCGTCTGTCATGGCGACAGTGAGCACATCAAAATCCGGAAAAAAGAAGACAAGCCGGGAATCGATATTTTTATTGATGGAAAGACACAGGGAGAGAAGGTTTTCATCCCTGTTGTAGTGAGCGTATCCGGCATGACAGACCTGGTTTACAATGATTTTTATGTGGAAGACGGTGCAGACGTGAATATTATTGCAGGCTGCGGAATCCACAACAGCGGATGCAATGAAAGCCGTCACGATGGCATTCACACCTTCCATGTTGGAAAAAATGCCAATGTTCATTATGAAGAGAAGCATTACGGCGAAGGAAATGGAACCGGAAGCAGGGTCCTGAATCCGGTAACCAATATTGAACTTGGGGAAAATTCTGTATTCACTTTGGATACTGTGCAGATCAAAGGGGTAGATTCCACGATCCGTACCACCAATGTGGAGATGGACGCAGATTCCAAGCTGTTTGTTCTGGAGCGTCTGATGACAGACGGTGAGCAGAAAGCGGAGTCTGATATTGAGGTTTGTATGAATGGCGCAGGTTCTTCCGCCCAGATTATTTCCCGTTCTGTTGGAAAAGGAAACTCTTCCCAGATTTTTCATCCTAAGGCAGTTGGAAAAAATAAATGTCATGCTCATATCCAGTGTGATTCCATTATCATGGATCACGCAGAGGTAGGTTCCATCCCTGAGATTCAGGCGAAGCATGTAGATGCCGCCATCATCCATGAAGCCGCCATCGGTCGAATCAACGATGAGCAGCTTTTGAAGCTCCGTACCCTTGGCATGACCGAAGCGGAAGCAGAGAATGTAATTATCGAGAATTTCCTGAGTTAAACAGAAAAATAATAAAATACCTACTATGCAAACGTCCCCAAATAGGGTAAAATAGCTCATATTTACAATTGGGAGCTTTTACAGAGGGACGAAATATGTTTGAAAAAATACGAAACCGGATGATTGCCCGAATGTTTGCGGCAGGTTCGGTTGTGGCAATCAGTCCAAGCATTCTGATCCGTTTTTTATCGGGCAATGCGCTGAAATACTATATGCTGGTGATGGCGGCATTACTCATCGGCCTGCTTGGAACCAACAACCACATTGGAGTATATATTACTTATGCGCTTGTGCCGATTGCAAGCTGTCTGTACTTTGATCCGGCACTGGTGGTGAAAACCGGGATATTTTCCTATCTGATCATGCTGTGGTCTGTATACATAAATTCCAGAAACCTGTACGAGGTGGTGTACCAGGGGCGTCCGTGAACGCCTCCTGGAATGCGGAATGGACGATTATTTGGTGAAGCCCATAGAGATGAAGGATCTCTGTAAAATCATCCGGAAGTATCTGCCAGAGGACAAAATATTGGATTAAATATCGGATTTTTTTACATGTAAAGAACTGCCAGACGGCGCTATAACAGAGCACTGTCTGGCAGTTTTTGTCTTTCTTGCTTTTCTGTTAGCACTCACATATAGACTAGTGAAACTTATCGATGACCAAAGTATAAAGAATTTATTCAGAAGGCAGAAGGCGGTGATCTTTTTGAGATTGAAACAGCTGCAGATTATTCAAAGATATATTTGCAAAATGCCCGGCTGGAAGACCTGGAACCGCAGATGAAGTGGCAAATGTAGCAGAACTTCTGATGAGTGACAAAGGTGCATTTACACATCCTGCAAAGGGTATGCTAAAAGGCAAAAAAGAAACACGGAACAGGTATGTTCATTTGGCAAGAGGAATAAATACGGAATGGATATTGACAGCATAATAAAAGCATTAACCAAAGACGCTTTGTACACCTATGAGTTTGACGTTACCACAGGAATTGTGGAAAAAGACCATACAGGAGAAACCACCTATGACGTGACTTACCGACGCCGGAACGATTCCGATCATTGCCATGACCGCCAATGCCTTCGTGGAAGATATCCAGGAATCCAAGGAAGCCGGAATGAACGAGCACATATCCCAACCCCTGGACATCACCAAAGTTCTGTCAGCTATCTGCAAATATATAAAGAAATAACTCCAAAATTCCAAACAGCCGTTCAGCCGGAGCCAATCTCCCACTGAGCGGCTGTTTTACGCCATAGGACAAAGACTAATATTAGAAGTTGTTTTTTCATTTTAAGGATTCACAAATTCTTCACAAAATAATTAGCACTCACCTCTTGATAATGGAAGTCGATTTTTGTCCTGTCTTGTGTATC